>OHJU01001613.1_pt1 | contig 9866 bp, 9 predicted proteins | sample 1568711 | NCBI WGS metagenome assembly OHJU01 (sample SAMEA3879574, study PRJEB24766) | human gut metagenome | biome: human-associated habitat; feature: feces | place: USA | collected 1985/1987 | reverse complement strand
CCGGATAGTGAGAATTATGCACTTAAACTTGTTATCCCAAACAAAGAGGTCAGAGAAGTTTTTATTCTGCAGATACAGGAATGGTTCAAGGAAGTTGTAGCAAAGGACAATGATGAGATCAGAGTGCTGTCAAAGGCTATTCTTGAGGCTGACACTGAAAAGATTCAGAGACAGCTCAATATAATCATGGATCGTATGATAAGTATTCTGGACACTAAGGCTCGCGATAGACAGAAAGAAAATTTCTACCATGGTCTTTTGCTTGGCCTTTTGAGAGGAAGCAATCCGAACTGGCTGATCAAATCGAACAGGGAATCAGGGGATGGATTCAGTGACATTATCATAAAACCGGAGGATCCTGATTCGGGAATTATTATAGAGGTCAAATATGCAACGTCTTTTCAAGGATTGGATAAATCTTGTGAAGATGCAATGAATCAGATAAATACACGCAGATATGATGCTGTACTTCGTGAAGAGGGCAGATGCAATATCATAAAATACGGAATTGCATTTCATAAGAAGCGCTGTAAGGTGGTATCGGATAAGTAAATAGACTTAATAAAAAGATATTCTGATAAATAGGTTGATAGTAAAGTCGTGACAAAAATCCATTGCAATAATTAAAATTGCAATGGATTTTTTTATTTTACAACTATGACACATCACAGGTTTATAATTATCATAACAATTAAACATCAGCAATCAATCAAGGAGAAGAAACTATGAAGAAAAAGAAAATTACAGCAATAATGGCAGTGATTATGATGGCAGCGGGGCTTTCAGCATGTTCACGATCAAATGCCAAGCTAGAGGGAAAATCCGGTATTGTAAAGGATGAGGCTTCAAAGACAGAAGGTGACACCGGTGTAGTAGACCAGGCTCCGGCTACGTATGTACAAGAGCCAGAGTATGTTGATGAAAACGATATAATTTCAACTGATGATACAGCAACGATAGATGGTATTTCATATAAAATTGATTCATATGAGCATACCACAGAGTTTGGAAACAGAAATAAGGATACGGTTGCAGAGTCTTTGAAAGATAGCTATGAAGGAAATATAGATGAAAATTATAATCTGAGCAATGGCTATAGTTACATTTTTGTCACTATGACATATACAAATAATACAGATGAGCAGGTTGAGATATTAAGAAATGCAGGAGCTTTTTATATTATAAATGATGATCTGGAGAGATTACAGGTTGGTGATCCCGGTGGGATTTATATAGACAACTATTGGACAGAAGGCAAAGAAAACGAGAGATATCATTATGTACTTGGTGCAGGAGAAAGTGTTACATCAGAGGTTGGATATATTATTCAGGATGAATGGATGTCAGAAGACTCTAAGTATATTTATTATTGTATAGAGGGTATAGATTCAAAAACCAATGATAAGGTGCAGAAATATTTTAAACTGGAGCTGTAGTTATGAATAGAATATTTAAACTCGAAATTAAACGTGCTTTTAGAAATAGATTATTTGCTGCCACATTGTGTGTTGCGTTTGCAATATGTGTATGGCATTTTATGGAAAATGTGTGGATATGGAGGATGTATGTTTACTACGACACGTATCCATTGTCTGCATATGAGAAATGGATAGGTGCGGATAATGCAAGTGTGCAGCCGTTGCTGCTTTATCTGATAATGCCTGCTTTGTGTGCAATACCGTATGGCAGAAGCTTTTATTTTGATGTTAAGTCAGGGTATGCTGCCCAGATTATATCAAGAGGAAAGAAGAGTGATTATATAAGAGCAAAATACGGAGCTGCATTTGTAAGCGGTGCGCTTATTGGAATGATACCACTGGTGTTTGACTTTCTGCTTACTGCAATGGTATTTCCGATGGTAATACCACAGGTAGGAACAGGCACATTCCCGGTAGCGGCAATGGATATCATGTCAGGGGTATTTTATACACATCCACTTGTATACAATCTGATTTTTGTGCTGATTGATGGCTGCTTCTGGGGACTTTTAAACTGTGCGGTGTTGTGGGCGGTTAATTTTGTAAGAAACCGGTTCTGGATATTGCTGACACCGTTTATCATATACATATTTGTGTTCTGTATGGTTCACTTTGTAAACAGGGTAAGTTTATCACCGGTAATGTTTCTTAGACCAAGTGCGCCGTTTAGAAATGATATCCGGGTTGTGATCTGTGCGTTTATTATCCTTATAGTGGTAAATATTATATTTTACATACACGCGGTAAAGAAAGAGCTTGTTGCTTATGAATAGGAGAATTTTTGCAAATCTGATCTTATATGATATCAGAAAAGGATTTAGGGAAAACAAGATAAAATGGTTAGTCGGAGTATTCATATTTGTATTTTTTTCATTTATCACCGTCAGTGATTTTAGTGTAAATTCACCGGAGCTTGGATTTTTGGCATACTTTACAAATATACTTCAAGGTATGCCGCCATACATAAAGACAGATGACAGCGTATTCACCATTCCGGTGTCATGGTTTTTGTTTTATGCGTTTTTATTTTTTGTGGTAGGATTTTATCCATTGTCAGATCTGTATGGTGCAGGCAAAAAGACACTGATATTGTCTGGCAGCAGGTTTAAGTGGTTATGGAGTAAGTATATATGGACGGTCATAAATGTGATTATGTATTATGCAGCAATGATACTGGTTCTTGCGGCTGTGACATGTGCAATCGGGAAGTGGAGCACAAAGCCTGATGATATGCTCATGGAAATGGGAATAGATATGCAGCGGTTTTCGACCGGAAATGAAGTGATTGTATGGCTGATACTGCCAATGATATGCGCCTGTACAATTGCGGTGGTGCAGCTTACTATCAGTATTTTTGCCGGTGCGATCGCTGGATATATTGTTTCAATAGTTTATCTTGTGGTGTCTGTTTACTGGGTGAGTCCGTTTCTTATGGGAAATTATCTTATGATCATCAGAAACAACAGGCTCTGTGCGGGCGGAATGGATGCGGCTGCCGGAATAATAAGCTGCATTATTGTGATGGTGGTTTCTATTGTGTCCGGAAGTGTGTATTTTAACAGAAAAAATATTTTGTGAGGTATTTTATGAAGATAGAGATAGAACATGTTTCTAAAAAGATAAAGGATGCTCTGGTACTCGATGATGTATGTATGACACTGGAAAGTGGTAATATATATGGATTTCAGGGCGTAAACGGCTCCGGCAAGACAATGCTGATGAGAGCGGTAAGCGGACTTATGTATCCTACAAGCGGTACCATCAGTATCGACGGCAAGGTGCTTGGAAAAAATATGGCTTTTCCGGAAAGGATAGGAATGCTTATTGAGAATCCTGCCTTTATAGATAGTTATACAGGCTATGACAATCTAAAAATGCTTGCATCAATAAATAAAGGTGAAGTTGATATAAGCAGGGCACTTGAAACGGTTGGACTGAACCCACAGGATAAGAGAAAGTATAGAAAATATTCTCTTGGAATGAAGCAGAGACTGGGTATTGCCTGTGCCATTATGGAGGAACCAAAGCTTCTTTTGCTGGATGAACCTTTTAACGCCCTGGACAAGGAGGGGCAGGAAAAACTGTCAGAAATCATAAGGGATATGCGTGATAAAGGAAGTCTTATACTGCTTAGCTCTCACGATAAGGATGAGCTTGAAAATCTATCAGATGTAATCTATCTGGTGGACAGCGGAAGGTTTAAATTGAAGTGACGAGGAGAATTTATTATGAAGCAAAGAAAATCAAAACAAGTAAGGCTTTTTTCGGGAATGCTCATAGGAATTGTGATGATTGCTGTTTTGGCAAGGATTGTTTATCTGAATCATTGCTATCCATCCCCAAAGGTCATCACATATACAGACAATGACACTATAAAGCTTGGAAATTATGAGATAAAGCAGACCGGATGGGAGTGGGGCGATGGCAGTCTCCTAAAAGAAAAATGTCCTGATTATGCATATGATCAGACGGATGATGGTTCAGAATATCCTTTCGACAGTGTGCGTGTGGGTTTTATAACCTTGTCAGTTACCAAAGTAAAGGACGATACAACATCACTTGATCTTACAAGCCTTGCATTTGAAATGGGAACCAATGGTGATCAGTATGACATGGAACTGTTTTTTGCATTAAATCCTACGTTGGAATCTTTGGAAATAAATCTTAATGCCGGTGAGGAGGCGTCCTTTGTGATACCGTATATAATGGATGAAAGTCAGGTCTCAAAGACTGACTGGAACAGGATTGATAAGATGAAGCTGTATATGGTGCTGCAGTATTATCCGCAGAAGATAAGGTTGTGCTGTGCTGGTTAATAAAAAGTTTATAATTTTTATTAGCACTCGCTATTGACGAGTGCTAATAATGGTGCTATAACATACTTGTAAACAAAAGAAAGCAAATTTCCGAAAGGAAAGTTACAGGTATATAAGGAGGTATGACCTATGTTATTAACAACTACAAACAACAACTTATTTGATACATTTTTCAGTGATCCATGGTTCAATGATCCTTGGTTTGATGACAGGGACGTACAGAAGGCACAGAAGAAATTATACGGACACAACGGAAAGAGAATGATGCTCACCGATATCAAGGAAAGCGATAAAGGCTATGAGCTTGAGATGGATCTTCCGGGATTTAAAAAGGATGAGATTAAGGCTTCTTTAGAGAATGGTTATCTGACCATTACAGCAGAGAAAGGCTTAGAGAAAGATCAGAAAGAGGAAGAGGGCAAGAAGTATATCTGCAGAGAGCGCTACTCAGGAAGCTGTCAGAGAACCTTCTATGTGGGTGACGAGATTGAGCAGGATGACATAAAGGCATCCTTCAAGCATGGAATCCTTCGCCTGGATATTCCAAAGAAGCAGCCTAAACCACAGGTTGAGGAAAAGAAATGTATCTCCATCGAGGGATAATCAGATATTGCAAATGATAAGCGGGCTGCCTGTGCAGTCCGCTTATACTATATGGTGTAATGTATATTGTTTAATTATGATGATAAATTGTTACAGGTAAATAGAAAGGCAGGTGAGTATAATGGCAGCAAAGAGAGATTATTATGAGACTCTCGGAGTGAACAAGAGTGCGGATAAAGAGGCAATAAAGAAGGCTTATCGTAAGCTGGCAAAGAAGTATCATCCTGATACAAATGCAGGCAATCCGCACGCTGAGGAGATGTTTAAGGATGTCACGGAGGCATACAATGTTCTGAGTGATGAGAAAAAACGTAAGCTCTATGATGAGTTTGGATTTGCAGGTCTGCAGGAGGGCTTTTCCGAGGAGGCTGCAAGGCAGGCTGCGCAGGGCGGCTTCGGTGGATTTGGTGGCTTTGGCGGCAATGGCTCTTTCAGTGGCTCATACAGCTCAAATGGCGGACCATTTACACATCAGGAATTTCATTTTGAGAACGGCTCCGGGGATATGGATGATATTTTCTCAATGTTCGGAGATATGTTTTCACATGGTGGCGGTAATCACAGTGGCCGGAGTACAAGTGGTAACAGTGGATTTACCGGAAATAGCGGTAGCTGGAGTAATTTCTCAGGTGGCAGAAGTTCAGCCGGTCGCAAGGGTTCTGATGTTATGGCTGACCTTACGATTTCATTTGACGAGGCTGTTTTTGGATGCGAGAAATCTATTTCGTTACAGGATCCGTCCACAGGCAAGGTTTCCAATCTGTCCATCCATATTCCGGCAGGAATCGAGTCTGGCAAGACAGTCAGACTTAAAGGACAGGGAAATCCGGGCAGAAACGGTGGTGCAGCCGGAGATGTGCTTCTCAAGGTAAATGTGACACCGAGCAGTGAGTTTGAGCGAAATGGTCAGAATGTATACAGTACAATCCGTGTTCCGTTTACGACAGCGGCTCTCGGTGGTAAGGCGAGGGTGCATACTCTTTATGGAGATGTGGAGTGCAGCATCAAGGCAGGTACACAGGGCGGCAGCAAGATACGTCTCAAGGGCAAGGGTATTTCAAGCATGAAGAATCCTTCAGTAAAGGGAGACCAGTATGTGACTGTTGAGATTTCGGTTCCACGCAGGCTTACGCCAAGGGCTAAGGAAGCGCTTGAGGAATACAGGGCTGTGAGCTGATAAATTTTATGTGCTTTATATATGGAAAACAAATTTGGAATCCGCTATACTATAGGTATTATAGTACAGCGGATTTTTTGCTTGATGGGATAATAAGAAAGGATATTTCTGATCCGATCAGACCTGTATTTCGTGAATATATAAAGATGAGGAAAAGAACAAAATAAACTTTAACGCTTTAAATGAAAAAAGTGCTTGCGCATGTCTTATAAAAGAGTTATCATAATACAAAACGAAACACTTAGGAGGATTTACAATGGAAAAGCGTATTTCAGGTCACACAGGCTTATTAGCACTCATAGGATCACCGGTCGGTCATTCGGGTTCACCGGCTATGTACAATTACAGTTTTGAAAAACTTGGTCTGGACTATGCATACGTTGCATTTGATATAAAAGAAGACAAGGTTAAGGATGCTATTGCAGCAATGAAGACCTTCAACATGCGTGGATGTAATGTGACCATGCCTGATAAGGTAGAGGCTGCAAAGTACATGGACGAGCTTTCACCGGCAGCCCGGATTATCGGAGCCATAAACACTATAGTAAATGATAACGGCAAGCTTACAGGACACATCACAGATGGTGAGGGATTCGTACACAACTTAAAGGATCACGGAATTGACATCAAAGGAAAGAAAATCACAGTTGCCGGAGGCGGCGGAGCTGCTACAGCTATCCAGGTGCAGTGCGCATTGGACGGAGCTCGTGAGATTACTATTTTCAACAAAAATGATGCTTTCTTCGAGCGTACACTACAGACTGCAGAGAAGATCAAAAAAGCAGTTCCTGAATGTGTTGTAAATGTATACGATATTGATGATACAGCCAAGATGACAGAGGAAATCCAGTCAAGCGATATCTTTGCAAATGCAACAATCGTTGGCATGAAGCCTCTGGATGATCAGAGCGTGGTAAAAGATCTTTCAGCTTTCAGACCGGGGCTTGTAGTTGCAGATGCAGTTTACAATCCAGAGGAGACAAAGCTTCTTCGCGAAGCAAAAGAGGCAGGCTGCACATGCGTAGGCGGAAAGGGAATGCTCTTATGGCAGGGCGTTGCTGCATTCAAGCTTTACACAGGACAGGATATGCCGGTTGATGATGTGAAGAAACTGTTCTTCAGTTAGATTTAAGTTCTTATTACAATATCATTAGATAGCTTCCTGTTATACAGGAATATGATAAAACAACAGCTCGCAGTTTCCCGCGAGCTGTTGTCTTTTAGGAGTTTTTATAGGTTTATTATTTTAAAGGAGAATTTATAAATAATCGTGACGGGCAAGCACGTTTAAGATATTTCTACCTTCTTCTGTACCCTCAATGATTCTGCGGGCACGCTTGCTGTCTCCGATATTTACGATTTCAACATTGGTATTACTGAAGGCCTCATCAATCTCTGAAAGAACAGGTGTGTTGGCTCTCATACCAAGGCAGATGAATCCGTAATCAAATGGGATTTCCTCAATCTCACCCTCTGGATTCTTTACGATGAAACGGTCATTCTTAACCTCCTGCAGAGCAGTGTTGGTCATCTGTTTTACACCGTATTTTGCCATTTTTGCGTTTGTGTCACACTTTGTGACAGGGTCAAGTCCGTTTCCAATCATTGGAAGCATCTCAACCATTGTTACCTCTGCGCCTCTTTCTGTGAAGAATTCCATCACGTCAAGACCTACGGCACCACCGCCGATGATGGCGATTTTCTGTCCCTTCATATCCTCAGGATACTCATTGATGCGCTCAATCATCTTAAGGACTGTTGCAACATTTGTGCCATCCTTGTCAACGAGATCGTGAAGACCTGTGATAGGTGGGAGAGTAGGTACAGAGCCTGTTGCGTTTACTATGATATCAGGGTTTAAGGCCTTTACCATATCAACTGTTGCTGCTGTATTTTTGAAAACAAACAGGTTGTGAAGCTTGCTTGCACGGTGAATCATGTAGTTAGGGAAGTCTGCAAGACGCTTCTTGTCAGGAATCTTGGAGATAACTGATGCAAGTCCGCCAAGCTCTGCCTTCTTCTCAATGAGGAAGGTTGTACATCCAACCTCTGCTGCTGTGCAGGCTGCCTCAAGACCGGCAGTACCACCACCGATTACAACCACGTTGCAAGGCTTATTTACCTTTGTCTTCATGTAATCCTCACCACTGTTTACGGCAGGGTTTACTGTACAGCGGATTGGCTGGTTGAGACCGATTCTGTGTCCGGCGCATCCGATGTTACATGAGATACATTTTCTGATATCGCACACATTTCCGAACTCTACCTTATTCACCCACTCAGGGTCAGCGATAAGTCCACGGCCCATACCGATGAAATCAGCATCGCCTCCTGCAAGGATATCCTCGGCTACCTGTGGGTCACGGATATTTCCTACTGTGATACATGGCTTGTTGTATTTCTCTTTTACAGCCTTTGCCATGAATGAACGCCAGCCGTCAGGTAAGTAGTTTGCATCAATCTGGTACTGGATAGAGCCATTGAGACCGCATGATACGTCGAATACATCTACTTCCTTCTCAAAATACTTTAAGTACTCAAGTGTATCCTCAAGTGTGTTTCCACCCTCCATGAGCTCGTCTGCACTGATACGGACGAAGATAGGGAAGAAAGGTCCAACCTGCTTACGAACCTCCTCGATAACCAGCTTTGCAAATCTTGCACGGTTCTCTGCAGAGCCGCCGAACTCGTCAGTTCTCTTGTTTGTGATAGGTGAAAGGAACTGGCTGATAAGGTAAGAGTGTCCTGCGTGGATTTCAACAGCGTCGAAGCCGCAGATCTGGGCACGCTTGGCTGCCTCACCGTATTTCTTTACGATATGCATGATTTCATCCTTCTCGAGAGGCCTTGGGATTTCTCCGCCTGCCTTTGAAGGTACGTCTGATGCTGATACAGGCTGCATTCCGATACGTGAGCTCATTGCAGAAGCACCGGCGTGATTTAACTGTATTGCGATACATGCACCATGCTTGTGAACACTCTCGCAGAGCTTGAAAAGTCTTGGGATGTAATTGTCCAGATCAATACGAAGCTGTGTTGTTCCGTTTGAACCCTGCGGAGAGTCAACGCTTGCATTCTCAACGATGATGAGACCAGTGCCGCCCTTTGCTCTCTGCTCATAGTAGTTGATGTGGAGAAAGCTCATTTCTCCGTTCTGCTCACCGTAGTTAGTTCCCATTGGAGTCATGACGATACGGTTCTTCACTGTCATTCTGCGTACTGTAATTGGCTCAAAAATATGTGGATATTTGTTTTTCATAGTATTTTTTCTCCTTAATCTGCTAACCGGGTGGGCACACGGTAGTGTAAATTGCTCTCATTACATTATAGTTTTGTTTCATTAAACTGATTGTCAATATTTGTTATCAAAGGCTGTGATATACAAAGTATGTGATTTTTTTAACAATCAAAAAGTGCAATGCACTCTTGTTACATTCAAGGTACAGCAAAAATGTATAAATGTCCAATGCATCTTTTATGCGAAATCTATAGTTTTTGTCTATCAAATGGTGTATATTATTTCTAGACTTTGTTGTGAGCGTTTGTCGGATGTCCGCTTGCCCTGCGCTGCACACCGGTGGTATATGCTCGATTTATGACGTGTCGTGTGGGAGTTATATGCCGCCTCAAGCAAAAGTGGCGCGGAAAATACTCGTTCAAGCAACACAGCCTTTAGTATACCAGTAAAGTAAAAAGCGCGTTTGATTTTTCGCGCCTAATAAACTCTGTTTGAGGCGGCATTTACTCCCACTAGACTAAGGAATTATGAGAGCATATACCACCGGTGTGCAG
>OHJU01001612.1_pt1 | contig 9866 bp, 7 predicted proteins | sample 1568711 | NCBI WGS metagenome assembly OHJU01 (sample SAMEA3879574, study PRJEB24766) | human gut metagenome | biome: human-associated habitat; feature: feces | place: USA | collected 1985/1987 | reverse complement strand
AAAGGGGGACCAGTCCCCTTTGAGGAACCCCCAGCTCTCCGAGGGGACGAGAGAAATCATTTCAGAAAGGTCATTGATTATGAAAAAAGATATCAAATTCAGCACGCGCATGGCGTCCGCCGACCGCGAGAAGATCAGGGCACTGGCGGCGAAGGCCCACATGTCCATGAGCGACTATGTCACCGCCTGCTGTCTCGGCAAGCGGATCATCGTCATCGACGAGCAAAAGGAACTGCTCCGCCAGCTCAAGGGCATCGGCAGCAACATCAACCGCCTCACCGTCCTCGCCAACATGGGCAAGGTGCAGGTCATCGGTCTCGACAAGGCCGCGCAGGAGCTGTCCGAGGTCAGCGCCGCGTTGCGGGCTGTCATGGAAGGGCGGTGAGCCGTATGGCCATCGTACATTTTGTGAACTACAAGCGGGGCACACAGTCCCGCTCCGCCATGCGCGGCGTGATGCGCTACGTCATGCAGGAAAAGAAAACCGCATGGGATGGCGGGCCGCTCATCAGCGGCATCAACTGCCAGCCGCAGAGCGTCTACGATGATTTCCTGAACACGAAGCTCCTCTACCACAAGGACGGCGGTGTGATGTTCTACCACATGGTGCAGAGCTTTCCAAAAGGCGCGGCGGTTGATCCCCGGCAGGCTCACGAAGCCGCGCGGCGGCTGGCAGAATACTTTGACGGCTGCGAGGTGCTGGTCTGCACCCATGTAGACCGCGAGCACATCCACTCCCACTGCGTCATCAACTCCGTCAACTTTGAAACCGGCAAAAAGCTGCACATGGCGAAGAAACAGCTGCAAGAGTTGATGCGGCGCAACGACGCGATTTGTCAGGAGATGGGTCTGCCGGTCTTTGACGCGCCAACGCAGCAAGCCCGCGGCATGAGCGGTGCGGAATATCACACGGCGCTGAAGGGCCAAAGCTGGAAGCTGCGGCTCATGAACACCATCGATGCGTGCATGAAATACGCCGCCGACCGGGACGCCTTCGTTTCGCTGATGGAGTCCGAGGGCTACGCGGTGCGCTGGGAGAGCGGGCACAAGTACATCACCTACACCACGCCGGACGGACTAAAATGCCGCGACAGCAAATTACACGAGGAAAAGTATTGCAAGGAGGCCATGGAACGTGAATTCAGAATACGCGCAGAACTCATTAAGAGAACATTCCGTCGAGCAGCGGAAACCGATGGAGGAATTGAAACGGCTGAATCAGCCGAACAGCGCGCCGCAGCCGCAGTCGATCCAGCCCATCGTGATCCAGTGCGATCTGCCGCAAGCGATGAACAAGCTGGCGGAGCAGGCAGACGGAATAAACTGGGAGCTGGAGGAAATTCGGAAAGCAATCCCCGGTCTGAGAGCACACATCGACCTGACACCGGTGCAGAAGTCGCTCACGGAGATGCAGAGATCGCTGACGGAGATGAACAGGTTGCTGGAACGGGTTGGGAATCTGAGCGAGAAATATTCCTCCAAGTGGATCGACTGGCTCCCGGACTTCAGCCTGCTGGTGGCCCTCAAGTGGATCCTGCTGGTGCTGATCCTTGGCACGGCGGCGATGGCAGGTTGGTATGGCGCGGCGGCGATCCGCGGCCTGTTCCTCTGATCCCCGCCGTGGCCGGGCTGGCTGCCGCGGGATCGCTATTGGATGAGGATGAAGACGCCGAGGAAAAGCGGCGGCGCATGGAGGCGAAGATTGCCGCCGAAAACTTCGGCGCGGTGATCGGCTTCGCCGCAGGCGCGGCTATGGCTGTGAAAGAAAAATTGGATGAACACGCCGCGCGGGAAGAACAGAAAAAGCAACAGCATGAGCAAACGATGGGAGGGCTATGACAGCAGACATCAGGTATAAAGTCTTGCAAGCAGAGGAAACTATTGGAAAAGGAGCGTGATGCGTTTGGAAATCAATGTCCATGATGACCGTAAGATCGTAGAGATATGGCTCAGCCATTCGGAACAGGCAGATGCCGCTTTGCGTGAACAGCTCCGTCCAATCTATCAGGAATACAACGGCAAAAAATACACCGTGGCAGTCTTTCAGTCCGGCACGGAAGATCTGTATGAGCAGACCCATCAGCTCCTGCTCTACAATCGAAACCGCGCGGCAGAGCTGGAAGCGAAACAGCAGGTACCGGTGATGGAATAAAAAGCGCAAGAGGTATCGGTACTGACCGATACCGCTTAGTCAAACCGGTGAAACGAAATGCAATTGGCGGTTGCTTTTATAAAAAAACCGTGATACAATATTATCTGTAAAGTCAAATCAACAGCCAGAACAATCTTGATAGAAAGGCGGTGTGCCTATGAGTGGACTCCTTCCACAACACGGCGAAATTCTACTGTACAACAACGGTACTGACAAGCAGTTCGTCAGCGTGGTGTTCAAGGACGAAACCTTTTGGCTGACACAGAGCGGCATGGCAGAATTGTTCGACTGCTCCGCTGACAACATCTCTCTGCACTTGAAAAACATCTATGCGGACGGTGAATTGGAGCAGGCGGCAACTACCGAGAAATTCTCGGTAGTTCGCAAGGAGGGCAGCCGCGAAGTGCGGCGCAGCATTGACCATTACGATCTCGACGCCATCATCGCCGTAGGCTACCGGGTCAACTCCAAAAAGGCCACCCACTTCCGCCAATGGGCCACCAAGACCCTGAAAGAGTACATCCAGAAGGGCTTTGTCCTCAACGATGAACTGATGAAGAACGGCCGTCTATTTGGCAAAGATTACTTTGATGAACTGCTGGAACGCATCCGGGAGATCCGGGCCAGCGAGCGTCGGGCTTACCAGAAAATTGCCGATGTGTTTGAGCAGTGCAGCTACGACTATGATAAAAACAGCGAAACCACGAAAGCGTTCTACGCCTTCGTGCAGAACAAGCTCCACTTTGCTGTCACCGGTAAGACAGCGGCGGAACTGATTTCCGAACGAGCCACCCTGGACAGTCCTACCATGGGTCTGACTAACTGGAAGGGCGCGCCGGACGGAAAAATTCTGAAAAGCGACACGCTGGTGGCCAAAAACTACCTGAACGAAAAAGAATTGAGCCGCTTGAATCGTCTTGTGACCATGTTCATCGACTACGCCGAGTTGATGGCCGAGGACGAGCAACTCATGAGTATGCAGGACTGGCTGGAGGAGACAGACCGGTTCCTCACCAACAACCGCCGCAAGGTGCTGGAGGGCAAGGGCCGCATCTCCCACGAGGCGGCAGTGAAAAAAGCAGGTACCATTTACGAGGAATTCCGCAAAAAGCAGGATGCCGACTACATCTCTGAATTTGACCGGCAGATCGCTGCATATCTGAAAGGTGACAAGCTATGATCGAACGCTTTGCCATCGCGGGCTACGCACGCATTTCGGTGGACGAGGAACTGGATCGCGACAATGTGTCTATCGAAAACCAAAAGGCTATCATCGAAGATTTCGTGAAGCACCGCTTCCCCGACAGCACGCTGACCTTCTACGAGGATCGTGACCGCTCCGGCTATACCTTCGAGCAGCGGGAGGGTTATCAGGAAATGCGGCGAGGGCTGATGAGCCACAAGTACGACATTCTTATTGTCAAAGACTTCTCCCGTTTCTCCCGCCGCAATTCCCGCGGTTTGGTGGAGTTGGAGGATCTGCGGGACGCCGGCGTACGTATCATCTCCATCGGGGACAACATTGACTTCCCAAACGACGATGACTGGCTGAAAATCCAGTTCCAATTTCTCATCAACGAAATGCCGGTGACGGACACCAGCAAGAAGGTAAAGTCCGTCATCCGCCGCCGTCAGGCAGACGGCGCGTGGCTGTGCGCCGCGCCCTATGGCTACATTCTCAACAAACAAAAGCAGTTTGAGATCGTCCCCACGGAGGCGGAGATCGTGCGGGAAATCTTCCGGCTCTATCTGGACGGTTGGGGATATAAGAAAATCGCCAACCACCTGACAGATACTGGTGTGCCCACCCCTCGGATGTCAGAGCAGCTTCGCAAAGAGGCGGAGGGGGAGGAATCCCGCCGCACGGTGAAAAAGGACTGGGCTATTGTTACGGTGCAGGGTATTCTGGACAATGATTTTTACATCGGAACCCTGCGGCAGGGCAAGTACACCCGTGCCAAAATCAATGGTAAGGATGTCAAGCGGGATGAGTTGGAACACATTGTTATTGAACACCACCATCAGGCCATCATCGACTACCGCACCTTTGCCACCGTCCGCGCCCTGCGGGAACAGCGCTCTACCAACCACTACCGCGGGAAGAAAATCAATGACAATGTGTACTCAGGTTTTCTGGAATGCGGTGACTGCGGCAGTCCCATGTTTGCTATGAGCCGCCGGGATCTGCACCCTGCCTACACCTGCGGCACCTATCACCGCCGGGGACTGTCCGGCTGCACCAGCCACCACATCCGGGTGGACAAGCTGGACGAGTTGATGAAGCTGTATCTCAAAAAGGTAAAGGACAACTCCGCCAATATGCTGGAGCGTCTCAACGCCGACCTTGCCCACGAGCAGGAGGACATAAGTGAAACGGAACGCACTGCGGAGAATCTGGAAACCCTGCTGCTGGACGCACAGGAGGAACTGAAAGCCACCAAGCGCCAGCGTATCCGGGATATGGCGCGGCACCCGGAGCAGGAGGCCATTTTGGAGGAGACCTATGACGAGCTGGAGCATGACCTGATTCAGCGCATCAACGGCTTGCAAAATCAGCTTCAAATGGCGGCGGACAAACGCAATACCATTATCCAAGTGAACCGTGCGGCGAAAACCGCCATGGAGGTCTTTGATGACCTGCTAAGCAAGGAACATCTTGACCGCAAGGATCTACAGCTTATCATTGAGAAAATTACGGTCTACGAGGATCATCTGGAAATTCGGCTGAAAGCCGACATTGACTGTCTGCTCCGCTGCGGAGAGCTGCCGCATGAGGAGGACTCCGTTGCCGCCATGGCTATCGTGGAGGATACCGTAAATTTTCCTGACGGCACGGGAGATATCTCAACCATTACCATCGTCCAAAGCGCAAAAATGCGTCCGGACAAGGTCTTTCGTGCCAATGTTATCAGCAACGGCGACCCATTGGAGATATACACCACCCGTGACGGCGAGGTTATTTTCAAGAAGTATTCCCTTATCGGCGGGTTGGAGGAGTTCGCCGCACAGTTCTGCGATACCCTCAGCCGCAGCACGGACTTTTCAGCCGCTGTTACCGACCGCGATGCGGTCATCGCCATCGCCGGGGCGGGGAAGAAGGAACTGCTGGGCAAGCCTGTCTCCCCTGCGCTGGAGCAGGTCATGGACCAGCGTGGCCTCTACTGCGGCGAGGGTGTGGCCGTCAGCGATGAGAACGAGCAGTTCCGGGCCGCTGTGGCGGCACCTATTCTCTGCGGCGGCGACGTGCTGGGCGCGGTGCTCTTTCTCTCTCCCGACGGCAAGCCGGCGGGGGAGACGGAGTGTAAGCTTGCCCAGACCGTGGCGTCCTTTCTGGGCAAACACATGGAGTCCTGACAGAAAGCCCCGTGGCTTTCGCCGTGGAGCCTTGCATAACGGCTTTCGCAAGCTTTTTGACCGGCAAGAAAAAGAGAAGCGCCCTTCAGGCGCTTCTCTTTTAACTTATCAGCGCAGCAGCAGGCTGACAACCATTCGTACGTCTTCGACGTTAACTTCGCGGTCACCGTTGACATCGCAGCGGAGGAACTTCTCCATATCAAGTGCGGAGTGTTTGGTATTATAGAGGTCATAGATATACTGGGCGTCGTTGATATCGATACGGCCCGTGCCGTTGACGTCGCCGCCGTAGGATACCGACACAGTGGAGTTGCCCTTAACGGAGATCGCAGATTTCGCCGCGGCGGCGATATCTGCCGCCGTACCCTTGCCGACCAGTAGCCAGGCATAGGCTTCGTATTTCTCTGACCAGAACATGGCCGTATCACCGTAATAGAGGGACTTGGTCGCAGGGAGCTTTGTTTCCGGCACAGCGGTGATGAGCCACACGGCGTTGCCATTTATGAGCTTCACATACTCGGCTGCGTTCACCGTCAATGCAAGCTGTGCCGTTTTGGTGATGCTCACCATGATAATGCCGCCCTTGATGTAGTCTCCGGGAATGGTGTAAGTGCTGGCATTTTCGTTGCGCTGGAGCGTGAGGGTTTCTTCACCGGCCATGACGGTGACCGTGTAGTCAAATCCCTCTTGGTGACTGATACCGAATGTAAAAGCTTCACCGCTTTTTACGGTATAGGACGTAACGTCACCCCAGATATCGGCGGCGCCGCTGCCCGTAAGCACGATTTGCGTGGTGCCGCTTTGCGGGGCCTTCTTCACCGTAATGACCACCGAGCCGGTGACAGACGCCGCCGGGATCGTGTAGGTATAGGCGTTGCTGCCGCTGCTGCTGACAGTGCACGTCACCGGCAGGCCGTTCACCGTTACGGCCACCGCGTAGTCGTAGTTGGCGGCCTGCGTGACCGTGAAGGTGTACTCCTGCCCATGCGTTGCGGAAGTGGGGGCGTTGACATCGTCGGAGCCGTCGCCCTCGACGGTCACCGCGTAGGTTTTGACAGTGGGTGTGCTGTTGGCGCTGATGACCAGCTTGCCGGTAACATTTTTGATCGTGTAGCTGCCGTCGCGGTTGTTGATGATGTCAACTTTTTCATTATTCACAGTGGCCGAAAAGCCGTAGTCATAGCCGGGATCGGCGGTGAAGGTGTAGTCGCCGTTTGCGGTCACGTAAGCGTCACCGGTGGCACATTTTGGAAGCACAACAGGGAAGCCGCCGCACAGGATCGTCACCGTGTTGCTTTGGCCGGCCGGTACACTGGCAGTTTGGGCGTCCTTTGCCGCGTTGGCGCGGACGTCCATCTGTGCCTTGACCAAATTCACAGTGGCTTCACCGGCGGCCTTTACGGTGAAATTCAGCGTGATAAAGCGGTCGGAGCGCACTTCTCCGTAGCCGCCTATGGTCAGCAGTCCAGCGTCAGAGTTGTCGTTGATAATGGCGGGAGTTTCACTGCTGTTGCCGATGGCTGCGTTTGTGAAATCAAGCTTTTCCGCGTCATAGGAGAACTGAAAAAAGAAGGTGTTGTAGGTCAGATCCCCCGGCTCCTGACGCATGAACAGCGCCACTGACACTGGTTTATTTACTTCGGCAGATGTTGCGCTGCCCAGAGAGACATAGTACTTCGGATCCTCGCCGCTTGCAGACGCCGGCAGCAAAAGCAGTACCATAACCGCCGCTAAAAGCCCGGAAAACCATCGTTTCATCTTAAAAACCCCTCCGTTTCACCACTTTTCGGTAAATACCAACCTAAATTTATCACCGGTCACCGAACAATTCAATTCGCAATAGGCATAAATTTAAGGGGAATTGTTGTGCAGAATGACGATAAAGCCCATGAAAATGGGCAAAAACCTTCCCCCAGGGGGAGGGCTCTTTCGCGCCCCTGTTAGCGTTCCGTTAAAACTGCGTTAAGAAATCGCCGATTTTCTTGAAACTACAATCATAGAGTGCTACCATAAAACAACGTAGGGGGCGCGAGGTACAGGCCTCGCGCGACAGGAGGGGAGCTCCCGGGAGACAGATCATCTGTTTCCCGGGAGCCTTGCTTTTCCCAAAGGAAAAACCCAACAGCCTCGCTAAAAGCGCGGCTGTTGGGTTTACCATAATATATATTATTGTTAACTTATCGCCAGGTCTGACTGTAAAAGTACAGGGCCAGCATTCCGGGTCCCACATGGGCGCCGGTGACGGGCTCGTGACAGACGGAGAGTATCTCGCCGGTGCAGCCGGCCTGCCGCAGGGCGGTGGCCAGGTGCAGCGCCTCCGCCGGGGCGGCGGCGTGAGAGATACCCACCGGCGCAGACTTATCCTCCACCATTTCTTCATACAGCTGGATCAGCGTATCCATAGCCTTTTTACGGCCGCGCTCCTTGCTGAGCACCACGATTTTGCCCTCCGGATCACCCTGTAGGATGGGCTTGATCTGCAGCAGTGTGCCGGCAAAGGCCGCGGCGCCGGACAGCCGGCCGCCCTTGCGAAGGAATTTTAGATCGTCCACCATGAAGTGCTGGCGCATCTTGCCGATAAGCTGGTTGGCGCGGGCCACGATCGTCTCCATATCTGCGCCCTTCTGCGCCATATCGGCGGCTTCCAGCACGATGAGCCCCTCGCCCAGGGAAGCGCCGCGGCTATCCAGCACGCGTATGTCACGGTCGGGGTAGCGCTCGCGCAGCTCCTGCGCCACCACGCTGACACCCCAGCAGGTGCCGCTGACACCGCCGGACAGCCCCACATACAGCACATCATCGCCCCGGTCCAGCACAGGCTCCATGGCCTCGCGGGCGGCCAGCGGTGTGATCATAGAGGTCTTCACCTCCGCACCCTTACGCATAGCCTCGTAAAAGGCGTGGCCGTCAAAGGGCTTGGATATGTCCACCGGCTCACCGTCGATGGTATAGGTCAGACACAGCTCCGTGATGGCGTACTGCGCCCGCAGCTCCGGCGGCAGATTGGCCGCGTTGTCAGTCATTACTTTGATCATAATGCGTCTCCTTTGAGGATAGATACGTATATTACAGCCGTGCGCGCACCCAGTCGGCCAGCGTGTCGAACAGGCAGCGATAGCCGGACATGGTCAGATGGATGCCGTCGGCGGCGATAAGACCGGACAGATCGCGCTGGGGCAGGAACTGCCGCCGCACGTCGATAAGGGGCACGCCCTCGGCAAAGGCCAACGCCGCCACCGCGTCGGAGTACAGCTCCTGGTGGCGGTAAATGCGTCCCACATCTCCCAGCCAGCGCAGCACGCTGCCGCCGTCCGTCTTTTGGGAGATAAATCGGAAATACCGCTGTCCGTCAATGGGCGGCAGCGTCATCAGCACCGGCTGCACGCCGGCGGACTTCAGCGCCGTGACGGCGCGGCGCAGCTTCTCCGTAAACTCCGGCAGGGTCGTGCGGGGCAGGTGGTCCTGCTCCGGCGCGGCGGCGACGGCCTCCCAGTCGAAATCGCTGTCATTGCCGCCGTAAGCCACCAGCGCCCAGCGGGCATCCATGCCCCGCTGCACATCGTGCTCCACCAACGCCAGGCCCTTGGTCACTGTGGCGCCCATCTTGGCGCGGTTCACCACCTCCAGCCGGTCGCTGGGATACTGGGCCATCACCTCCGGCAGATGGAAGTGGTAGCGCATATCCGCGTCGGGCATGGTGGCCTTCAGCAGAGAATCACCGTAGATAAAAGCACGTTCCATAGGACTGCCTCCCCATGTGGTTTTTATCTAATATAGCATATTAGCACACGCACGTCAATAGATTTTTCTGCTGGATTTCTTGCATGATGTGCCCGTATGTGGTATACTATACAGTAAATCGGATACAGGGGTGTCGCTATGGAATATGACAAGGAATTGATCGCCCACAAGCTACAGCGGTGGGACAAGTTCATCACGGATTATCATCTGCCGGACTGGGAGACGATACCGGATTTCGGCCTGTATATGGACCAGGTCATCGTACTGCTGGAGCAGTATCTCAGCTTCATTCCCGCGCCGGTGGGCGGCAAGGAGCGCTTTGTCACGTCCTCCACCATCAACAACTACGTTCGGCTGAAGATCATGCCCGCGCCGGAGAAGCGGAAATACCACCGCATCCACATCGCGTACCTCATCATGATCCTGACCATGAAGCAGAGCCTGAGCATCAGCGATGTGCAGAAGATCCTGCCCGCTGACAGCAACGAGACGGACGTCCGCGCGGTGTATGAGGATTACTCGCTGAAATTCCGCCGGGTGGGGCTGTTTTTCAACCAGCAGGTGCAGTCCGGGTCGGAAGGCATCCGCAGCGCCAACGAACAGAACGGCAATAACGCCG
>OHJU01001607.1_pt1 | contig 9893 bp, 5 predicted proteins | sample 1568711 | NCBI WGS metagenome assembly OHJU01 (sample SAMEA3879574, study PRJEB24766) | human gut metagenome | biome: human-associated habitat; feature: feces | place: USA | collected 1985/1987 | reverse complement strand
TGATCGGTCTGGCCACCGGCACCGCCGTGGGCGTCAACGCCCTGATGGGCCGGGCACTGGGTGCCGGACAGCGTGAACGCGCCGACAAGGTCGCCAACCACGGCATACTGCTGGCGCTGGTGGGGTTTGTCATCTCCGCCCTTTTGGGTGCCACCTGCTCCGACCTGTTCTTCCGTTCCCAGACGCAGATCGAGGCTATCATCCGCATGGGCAACGACTACCTGCGGGTGGTGACCATCGGCTCGCTGGGTATGTTTTGCCAGATCATGTACGAACGGCTGCTCCAGGGCACCGGGCGGTCTATCCTCAGTATGTACACCCAGGGTCTGGGCGCCATCATCAATATCATTCTGGACCCCATCTTCATCTTTACCCTGAACATGGGCGTTACCGGCGCTGCCGTGGCCACCATCATCGGCCAGTTCTGCGGCTGCGCCCTGGCCATATACTTCAACCACAAGAAGAATACCGATATCACCCTGTCCATCAAGGGCTTCCGCCCGGACTTCCGGCTCATCGGCGAGATCTATGCCATCGGCCTGCCCAGCGTCATTATGATCGCCATCGGTTCGGTGATGACGTTCCTGATGAACAAGATCCTCATCACCTACCATGCCGCCCATGAAACGGCGGCCACCGCCTTCGGCGCGTACTTCAAGCTGAATTCCTTTATCTTCATGCCCGTCTTCGGTATGAACAACGGCGTGGTGCCCATCGTCGCCTATAATTACGGCGCCCGGAACCGCAAGCGCATGGTGGAGACCATCAAGCGCGGCGCGCTGTACGCCTCCATCATCATGGTCTTCGGCACCGTCCTCTTCTGGGTCATCCCCGGCCCTCTGCTGAAGATATTTGACGCCACCGACACCATGCTCTCCGTGGGCATACCCGCCCTGCGGATCATCTCCATCAGCTTCTGCATGGCCGGCGCGTGCATCGCCCTGGGCGCCTCCTTCCAGGCGCTGGGCAGATCCCTGTACTCCATGATCACCTCCATCGTCCGCCAGCTGGTGTTCCTGATCCCCATCGCCTACGTGCTGGCCCGGTACGGCGCCTCCGTGGGCAACAGCGACCTGGTGTGGTGGAGCTACCCCATCGCGGAGGTATTCTCCCTGACGCTGACGCTGTTCTTCTTCCGCCATCTGTACAAGACCGTCATCGCCCAGCTGCCCGAGGGCCGCGAATAAGAAAAGCGGAACTAAACCCCGCCGCGCTCCGTCTTAGTGGATAGAGGGCGGTCCCATCGCCCTCCCCGCCCCCGGGCGGTGTATATACACAAACAAATAGAGACAGAAAAGGAGGCACGACCCCCATGAAGAAGCTTTTGGCATTTATCCTGGCCCTGGCCTGCGCCCTGTCGCTGATGGCCTGCGGCAAAAAGAACAACGACGACAAGCCCGACCCCGATCCCGCGCCGGACCCCCAGCCCACCGTCACCACCGCCGAATTTACCCACGGCTATGTAGACATGAAGCTGGAGCTGCCGGAGGGCTGGAGCTGGGAGCAGGTGTCCGACAACGGCACCGACAAGACCGAGGGCATCCGCTTCTACAAGACCGATGACCCCACCGTCAGCTACACGCTGCTGTGCTGGACGGGAGGCTACGGCATCTGCGGCACCGGCGTCACCAGTGAGGAGATCACCCTTGCCAACGGCATGAAGGTCTGGCAGCACACGGAGGAGAACACGGAAAAGGGCACCATGGTCATGGCGGACATCTTTTTTGAGGACGTACCGGGCAGCTATGTGGCTTCCCCCTCCGAGACCATGACCACCGAGGTGTGGAACGCCAACCGCGATGCGCTGCTGTCCATTCTGGGCACCGCCCAGATCGGCCGCAAGAGCGTCAGCCAGCAGGCCGCCATCGACGCGGCCAAGGCCCAGTACACCGGCGCGTACGATCAGGTGTACGCCACCTATGACGTCACCTCCGGCGCGTGGACAGTGAGCTTCAGCAAAAGCGCCGCCGGCGCAAAGACCGACCGTCTGGTGGTGGATGCCGCCGGAAAGGTCATGGCCGCCGGAAAGTAACCGAAAACAGTCGAAAACCGCCGCAGCTGCGGCGGTTTTTGCTTTGCGTGCTTGACAACCACCCCGAAACGTGCTATTCTTTTTCTGATACAGGCGATGACGGGCGTGGCGGCCCTGAGCCGCGGGAGGAAATGCCCGCCGGAAGCCCCGTTACCGGCAGAAGAGTGTGGAAGTATCCAAATTCAGGTGGAACCACGGACTATGTTTAGTTCGCCCTGAGCCTTACCGGCTCAGGGCGTTTTTTTGTTGCCAAAACACTTCATATAGGAGGAACCTCACCATGAAAAACACCGAAAAAACGATGGACAAGATCGTCGCCCTCTGCAAAAACCGCGGCATCATCTTTGCCGGCAGCGAGATCTACGGCGGCCTGGCCAACACCTGGGACTACGGCCCCCTGGGCGTGGAGCTGAAGAACAACATCAAGAAGGCCTGGTGGAAGAAATTTGTCCAGGAGAACCCCTACAACGTGGGGCAGGACGCCGCCATCCTCATGAACCCCCAGACCTGGGTGGCCAGCGGCCATCTGGCCGGCTTCTCCGATCCCCTGATGGACTGCAAGGAGTGCAAGGAGCGCTTCCGCGCCGATAAGCTCATCGAGGACTGGTGCCACGAGAACAGCTTTGAGCTCAGCAAGCCCATCGACGCCTTCTCCCAGCAGGAGATGAAGGACTTTGTGGAGGAGCACAACATCCCCTGCCCCAGCTGCGGCAAACACAACTTCACCGATATCCGCCAGTTCAACCTGATGTTCAAGACGTTCCAGGGCGTCACCGAGGATGCCAAGAACACCGTCTATCTCCGTCCCGAGACGGCCCAGGGCATCTTCACCAACTTTGTGAACACCCAGCGCACCACCCGCCGCAAGCTGCCCTTCGGCGTCTGCCAGATCGGCAAGTCCTTCCGCAACGAGATCACCCCGGGCAACTTCATCTTCCGCGTCCGTGAGTTCGAGCAGATGGAGCTGGAGTTCTTCTGCAAGCCCGGCACCGACCTGGAGTGGTTCCAGTATTGGCGGACCTTCTGCCACAACTGGCTGCTTTCCATCGGTCTGAAGGACGAGAACCTGCGCCTGCGGGACCACGACCCCGAGGAGCTGTGCTTCTATTCCAAGGCCACCACGGACTTTGAGTTCCTGTTCCCCTTCGGCTGGGGCGAGCTGTGGGGCGTGGCGGACCGCACCGACTATGACCTGACCCAGCACCAGAACACCTCCGGCAAGGACCTGACCTATTTCGACCCCGAGACCAACCAGCGGTACATCCCCTATGTGGTGGAGCCGTCCCTGGGCGTGGAGCGCAGCGTCCTGGCCGTGCTGGTGGACGCCTACGACGAGGAGGTCGTGGACGCGGAGAAGAACGACGTCCGCGTGGTGCTGCACCTGCACCCGGCCCTGGCCCCCTACAAGGCCGCCATCCTGCCCCTGAGCAAGAAGCTCTCCGAGCCCGCCCGCAAGATCTACGAGGACCTGTCCAAGGAGTGGATGCTGGACTTCGACGAGACCGGCTCCATCGGCAAGCGCTACCGCCGCGAGGACGAGGTGGGCACGCCCTTCTGCATCACCGTGGACTTCGACACCGTGGGCGATGCCGAGCACGCCGGCGACAACTGCGTCACCGTCCGCGAACGCGACACCATGGAGCAGGTGCGTATCCCCATCAGTGAGCTGAAGGCCTATCTGGCCGAGAAGCTGGCCTATTAAGCGTAAAAAAAGAAAGCCCCGCGGGGCTTTCTTTTTTTGCTCACATATCCACGATCTGCAATTCGCTCTCGTCCACCTTCTGCATGTCCTTCTTGTTCATCATGTCGTACATACAGGGCACCACGAACAGCGTCATCAGCGTGGCGTACAGCAGTCCGCCGATACAGACCACGGCGATGGGCTGCATCAGCGCCGTGCCGGCGTTTTTCGCCGTGGCGGTGACGATCAGGCCCAAAATCGTGGTCAGACTGGTCATCAGGATCGGCCGCAGGCGGGTCACGCCCGCGTCGATGATCGCCTCCCGGCGCTCCATGCCGGACAGCCGCTGCTGGTTGATGTAATCCACCAGCACGATACCGTTGTTGACGATGATGCCCACCAGCATCACAAAGCCGATCAGGCTGATGACAGATACCTCGATCCCCGCGATCAGCAGGGCCAGGAAGCCGCCGGTAAAGGCCAGCGGGATGGTAAACATGACGATGAACGGGGATTTCAGCGACTGGAACTGTGCCACCATGATGAAGTACACCAGCACCACGCCCAGCAGCAGCATCAGCAGTAGCTGGCTCATGGCCTCCATGATCTGCTCGTTCTCTCCGTTGAATTCCGCGGTGACGCCCTCCGGCAGCGTCAGACCGCTGACGGCCTGCTGCGCCGCGGAGGTCACGTGGGTGACGTTGTAGCCATCGGCGATGGCGGCGGTCACGGTAACGCACCGGCGCTGCTGGTCACGGGAGATGGTGTTCATGGACACCGTCTCCGTCACGGTGGCCACATCGCCCAGCTTGAAGGTCTTGTCCTCCTCGCTGTCCCCGGTCAGCTGCCCCGCGGCGCTGCTGCCGGTCATGCCTGAGGCGCTGCCAGTCATGGCGGAGGACGCGCTGCTCTCCGCCGACAACTCCAGCTCCAGCAGGTTCTCCCGCTTGAGGACGCTGCCCTCCGCCGCGTCCACAGTCAGGTCCATGTCCTCGCTGTCCAGCGTCACATCAGAGACGCTGGCGCTGCTCTGCAGCGCCGCGGCGATCTGCATATACACCTGGGCCACGGTCAGCCCCTTCTCCGCCGCCGCCTTCCGGTCGATGGTCACCTGCAGCGCCGGGGCCGAGGCGTCCAGCCCGTCGCTGACCTCGCCGACGCCCTCCACCTGCTCCAGCCGCCGGGCGATGGTCCGGGCGCTGCTCTGCAGGTCCGTCATATCGCTGCCGAACACCTGCAGCGACACGCCGCTGCCGGTCATATAGCTCATCATACCGCTCATCACGCCGCTGGCCGTCACCTCACAGGGCAGGTCGGCACACAGCGTCTCGATCTCCTTCCCCGCCACAGAGCCGAAGGTCCCCTCCGGCATGGTGATGTAGCCCTCCACGTCATAGCTGCCGCCGGAGGCGCCGCCCATGGCACCGCCCATGTTCAGGCCGCCCATGGTGCCGCCGCCCATCATAAAGCCGGCATCCTGCACGTCGTCCACAGTCATCACCCGCTCCAGCACCTCGTCGGCCAGCCGTACCGCCTCCTCGCGGGAGGTGTCCTCCGGCATGGTGATGGTCAGGGACAGGTTGTTCATATCCATCTCCGGCATAAAGGTAAAGCCGCGGCGCAGGCACGCGCCGGCACTGGTCACCAGCAGCACCAGCGACAGCAGCAGCACGCCGGCCTTGTGGTCCAGCGAAAAAGCGATGGCCTTCCGATAGGCGGGATAGACCTTGTCCAGCAGGCCCGGCTTCTGCACCATGGGCCGGCGCAGCATACCGCTGGCCATCGCCGGCACCAGTGTCAGCGCCACCAGCAGGCTGGCCAGCAGCGAGTAGGTGATGGTCAGCGCCAGGTCGGTGAACAGCTGGCGGGTCAGGCCCTCTACGAACACGATGGGCGCGAACACGCACACGGTGGTCAGGGTAGAGGCCGTCACCGCGCCCAGCACCTGGCCCGCGCCGGACACCGCCGCCTGAATGATGGTGGCGCCCTTGGCCCGCAGGCGGTAGATATTCTCAATGACCACCACGGAGTTATCCACCAGCATACCCACCGCCACGGCCAGACCGCTCAGGGAGATCATGTTGATGGTCACGCCGGTGAAGTACATAAGTACGATGGCAAAGATCACGCTGACGGGGATAGATACCAGCGTGATGACCGTTGGCCGCCAATCCCGCAGGAACAGGTACAGAATGACCACGGAGAACAGCGCGCCCCACAGCAGCGACGAGGTGATGGTCTCCACGATCAGGTAGATATAGTCGCCCTGGTCCATCAGCGGCGCGAAGGACAATCCCTCGTACTGGCCCTCCAGCTCCTCGAACCGTGCGCTGATGTTATTGGACACCTCCGCCGTGGCGTAGTTGGACTGCTTGGTAAAGGTGATGAGAATGCCGTTGTCGCCGTTGACCTTGGTGTACAGCTCCCCGGCGTTGTCCGTGACCACCACGGTGGCGATGTCGCCCAGTGTCACCGGCTCGATGCCGTCCATGCCCAGGTCCAGCAGCACCATATCCTCCAGCTCCTGGCGGGAGGACACGTTCTCGCCCACGGATACCATGTATTTCACGCCGCTGTCGTCCTCAATGTACCCGGCAGGCATGGCGAAATTCTGTGCCGTCAGCAGCTGGCTGACGGCGGAGATGGACAGCATACCGCCCACGTCCGTCTGGTCGGCGATGGACTTGTACGCCTCGTTGATCTGGTCCATGCCGGCCTCGATCTGGGTCATGGCCTCATCCAGCTGTATCTGCGCCTCCGTCAGCTGGGTAATGCCGTCGATCAGGGAGAGCGTCATGTTATAGACCTCACTGGTGACCTCCCGCTTCAGCTCACCGCTTTCCAGATCCTGCATCAGCTTATCCAGCGTCGCGTTCAGCCGTTCCAGCGTCTTTTTCAGCTGTTCCAGCTTCTCCTGCCCGGGCACGGTGATGGGCGGCTCACCGGGATCCGGTTCCGGGTCTGGCCCCGGGATCTGGCCCCGGGCCTCCTTCAGATATTCGTACAGCTTATCCACCGCCGCGCCCGCCTTGGCCGCCGCGCCGGCGGCAATGGCCTCCTTGGCCTCATCCAGCTGTGCCTGCCCCTTTTCCACCTGGTCCTTGGCCTTCTGCAGATCCAGCTTCGTCTTGTTCAGTTCGGTACGCACCGCATCCGCCAGCTTCTCCGACAGGGCGTCCAGCTTGGCCTCGTCCAGGATCACATGGGCTTCCCGGGTCACGGCGCCGCTGACCGAAATGCTGGCCACGCCGGACACGCCCTCCAGCTTGGGGGACAGCTCTCCGGTGACGAAATCGCTGAGCGCGTACACGTCCATGTCCTCCCGGGTCACGGCGGCCACCATCACCGGCAGCATGGAGGGATTGATCTTCAGCACATAGGGGGCGGAGACGGTGTCGTCCCAACTGCCCTGCAATACGGAGATCTTCTGCTGGATGTCCACACTGATGGTATCCATATTGGCGCCGTCCTCAAACTCCAGCGTGACCATGGATACGCTGTCCTGGCTGGTGGAGGTAACGGTCTTGATCTTATCCAGCGTAGCCATGGACTGCTCCACCGGCCTGGTGATGGACTGCTCGATGGACTCCGGGCTGGCGCCGGGATCAGAAGTGACGATGATGACATAGGGAAAGTCCATGTTGGGCAGCAGATCCGGTGTCATTTTCAGATACGCCACCACGCCCAGCACGATAATGCCCAGCACCGTCACAAAGATCGTCAGCGGTTTTTTCACGCTGAAGCCGGCCATATCCGTCCCTCCTTTTTCCGCCTGCAGCGCCCACGCACCCAGGGTAAAACTGTAATAATGTGTAAGTGTACCATCCCCGCCGCCGACTTGCAAGCGGGACGGCGCAGAATTCACGAAAGCGTTACAAATACAGGATTTTTTCGGGAAAATAGTTCGGAGTTCGTAGTATTCTTTGCGCCGTCTTTACGCGTCCGGACGATGAAAAACGCGGACGCACCTGCGTCCGCGTTTTTCGCAAATAAGAAAGAGAAAAGGGAAGAAAACAGCAAAATCAGCCGGTGCCCCGTTACAGCAGCGTGCACAGCAGGCGCAGCTCGGCGGCCAGCCACACCGGCATCAGCATGGCGGTGACACGGCACACGGGGTTGATGTTCCCCGTCAGCAGGCACACCAGCGTGAACGCCAGAATAACCGCGATCACAACAGCGGCGATCGCCTTTGCCGGGGAAGTCTTGGTTTTCGTGTTTGTCATAGGGAACAACTCCTTTCTGTATTGTGGCCAAATCATACCACAAAGGTTGGTGCTTGTAAAATTGATTATTCTACGGTATAATATAGGCATAAACTATAATTTGGAGAGCCGCCTATGACCAACCAGGATATCGAGACCTTTTTCGCCGTGCTGGACCACGGCACCATGACCGCCGCTGCCGAGGCGCTGTACATCACCCAGCCGTCCCTGTCCGCCCGGCTGAAGTCGCTGGAGGACCAGGTGGGCGCGCCTCTGTTCCACCGGGGCAAGGGCCAGCGCCGCATCACCCTGACGGATGCGGGCCAGCACTTCCTGCCTCTGGCCCGCCGGTGGCAGAACCTGCTTTCGGAGACGCAGACCTTCGCCGCCGCGGAAAAGCGGGAGTTCCTCCACGTCATCGCCGCCTACACCGCCAACCAGTACATTCTGCCGCCGGTGTACCAGCGCTTTCTGGAGCGCGAGCTGCCGGTGAACCTGTGGGTGGAGTCCATGCGGACGGACCAGGCGGTGTCCGCCGTGGCCCGGGGCGACGCGGACATGGCCATCGTGGACGGCGCATTGCACTACGATCTGCAGATCGAGGCCAAGCCCCTGTTCCGCGAGGGCTTCTTCCTTGTGGTGCCCAAAACGGTGGCGCTGACGGAGCCGGTGGAGGCCACCACCCTGCACGTGCAGGACGAGATACTCATCTACGGCCAGCCGGAGATACAGCAGTGGCACGACTACTGGTTCGGCGTGGACGCCCGCCCCCTGCTGTACGCCGACACGCCCCAGCTGGCCGAGACCCTGCCCGCCTGCGGCAAGCGCTGGAGCATCATCCCCGCCGGCGCCACCGAGCCCTATCTGCGGATGTTCAGCAACGTGCAGGTGCTGCGCCTGGCCCACCCGCCGGCGGAGCGCACCTTCTACCTGGTCACACCCAAGGGCCGCGCCCTCTCCGCCGCCGCGGAGACACTGCTGGAGGACCTGCGGGTGCAGATACAGGATCTGGAGGGCATCACCTGGTATTGAGCAGCGAAAGAGACACACCCTTCGGTGTGTCTCTTTCTGTCGTTTTGTGTCGCATTCCGTCCTATCCCCGCCGCAGCTGGCCCCGGATCAGCCGCGTCACCGCGTCTGCCAGCCACCCGATGGCCGGCAGGCGCTCCATGGCCTGTCCGTAGATGCGCCGGGCGTCCGGCACCTCCCGGTCGCTTCCGGTGAACAGACACACCGGCAGCACGCCCCGCAGCCGCAGGGCCGCGGCCTCCGCCGCCGTGTCGTCCACGCCGCGCTTCCCGGTGTAGGCCCATCCGCCCAGGCCGTTGGGTATCCGCTGGTCGTCGTTGGGGCTGGCGTCCGAGAGCACCAGCAGCAGCGACTGCTCGCTGCGCCGCTGCCGCAGCAGCCAGCCCATGGCCCGCAGGGCCAGCCCGTCCCGGTTCCACCCCGCGGCCACATAGTCGAATACCCCCTCGTTCTGCTCCGGATGGTCATAGTCCCGCAGCACCCGCAGCACCGTGCAGCCGCTGACGGAGCAGAACGCCGTCACCCGCACGGGGATGCGGCACCGGCTCAGGCTCTCCGCGATGAGATACGCCTGGGTGGCCAGCTTCTCCTGCTGCCGGTTCTGCGAGGCCGAGCCGTCCAGCAGCAGGTCCACGGACAGCTCTCCCGGCTCCTGCGGCGACCGGCGGGAGAACACCCGCTCGTCCCCCAGCGCCCCGGCGCGCCAGGCCAGCTCCGGCCGCAGCCTCCCGGCGCGGCCCGTACCGCCCTCGTCCTCCGCCCGCAGCAGCAGCGTGTTCTGCAGCTTCTGCGTCAGCTGTGCGATGGCCAGCTTGTTTTCCACCAGATGCGCCCGGTAATACGCCCGGTTCTTCTCCCGCTGCTGCCGGAAGTGGGCCGCGTCCCAGGCCGCCTCCGGCGCGGGTGCGCGGCCCACCGGCTCGCCGCGGGTAAAGTGCAGCCGGCAGTT
>OHJU01001606.1_pt1 | contig 9894 bp, 9 predicted proteins | sample 1568711 | NCBI WGS metagenome assembly OHJU01 (sample SAMEA3879574, study PRJEB24766) | human gut metagenome | biome: human-associated habitat; feature: feces | place: USA | collected 1985/1987 | reverse complement strand
CAAGCGCCTGTGCGTAGCTGTCGATCGTCTGAGTGATGTCGTATTCCACAAGATCGCCGTACTGGGACGGGGACACGTAGCCGAGAATCAGGATCGGCGCGGAAATGCCGTTTTCTCTGAGCTCGACAGCCTCCTCGATGGTTGCGGTTGCAAAATAATCAACCTGGTTTTCCAGATAGGATGCTACCGGAACGGCACCGTGGCCGTAGGCGTTCGCTTTTACAACGCCAAGGAGTTTCACGCCCTCCGGTAGTCTTTTTTTCACTTCTCTGATGTTATGCCCGATCGCTTCGAGTGAAATCTCTGCATAACAGCGTAAGTATCTGTTCACTTTTTTCCTTCTTTCTTTCCGTACTTTTTCTGAGACGCCAAAACGTGCCTGAAAACTCTTTCGGATTATTTTCAGACACGCTCTCGTATCAGATTCCGGCTGTGCCGGTTTTTATTTGTCCGGTCTGCGGATGGCGGAATAGATATTTTTTACATTTTTCAGCACTACATGCGTTCTTGTCGCATCGACGCCCGGAAGGCTCATCACCTGGCGGTGGATTTCTTCGAGTTCGTCGGATGAGTGACAGGAAATGCGGATAATCAAATCAAAATCTCCGGTCTGATAATAGCAGGATACGATGTACTCCAGTTTCTGGATCGCATCTGCAAAACTGTCAAAGAACTTCGGATGCTCCAGGCTGACTTCCATCAGCGCGGTCATCTCATTTCCCGTTTTCTTTTCGTCTACAATAATGGTGTATTCTTTAATCACTCCGGTTTCTTCCATTTTACGGATTCTCTCGATGACTGCAGAAACCGATAAATGAATCTCTTTGCTGATATTGGAAGCCGTCTCGCGGGCATTTTTCTGCAATATCTTCAGAATCTTATAATCAATGGCATCCATGTATTTTTCCTCCCATAAGAATTGACAGGGTTCTTCTTTCCAGATTTTAGCATAAAATTTCCCTGTCACTACCTTTCTATTATATCAAATTTTTCAGATAAGTCCAGTTTTTCCCAAAATATTTTATAGAAAGATTAGAATTTTTCTTTAAATTGCACAGATGCCGGTTTTTCTATTCTTCGAAGGTTTCTGCAATATCCTGCATCAGAATACCGATCCCGAGGTGCTGCTCCATTCTCCTGCATAGGGAAGTTCCCCTTTTTCTTTGTTTTTCGTTTTTTTATTATAGTACACTTTCCTTCCCGGAACAAGACTGATATTTACGTGCTATTCACCGGACGTTCACTCGCGCCATTTGCCCTGAATTTTCACCTTTTTCAGTATTTTAAAATTTTTTTCAATTTTTTTTAAAAAAGGGGTTGACTTTTCTCCGGCTTTCCTGTAGAATACGTTTTGTCAGTGAGGCACGGCAGTCAACAAGACAGAGAAAAAAAATCAGTGCCAATCATCTGCGGGTGTAGTTCAATGGTAGAACACCAGCCTTCCAAGCTGGATACGTGGGTTCGATTCCCATCACCCGCTTTTTTGTTACCCTTTTTTGTTTGTCCACTAAGTATTTATGCATTTAAACTGTCATACAGCTGCTTTTACACATACTTATACACAAAACAAAAGCCGATACACCGTGTCTCCACGAAATGTATCGGCTTTTATTATGCGCTAGATAAAATATGTATTCCCTAATAATGTCTGACTAGAATAAATCTACACGACCTGAAAACTTATCATTTATAACATAGTATGCAGAATATTCCTCCGGCTTGATGTAGATGCTAAGCTTTCTGATGAAGCCTGCCTTGTGTCCCTCAGCAACGAACTGAGCCTTAACACGCTCCTCGACAGCTGCTGTATCAACCTCGCTGTTCTGGTACTGAACAATAATCTCCGGCTTTACCGGCTCCTTCTTTGCAGGTTTTGCCTCTTTAGCTGTCTTTGCAGCTTTTGCTGCCTTTGCTGTTGTCTTCTTAACAGTGTCCTTTACATCAGCCTTAACCTCAGCGGCCTTCTCAGCAACCTTCTCAGTTGTCTTTTCAACAGCCTTCTCAACCTTCTCGGTTGTCTTCTCTACGGCTTTTTCTACCTCAGCCTTTACATCGGCTTTTGCATCAGCCTTAGGCTCTGAAACCGGCTGTGCCACTGTTTCCTCTTTTTTAACTTCAACCGGCTTTACTGCCTGCTTAACTGTCTTTGAGTTATTCTTTTTACGCATACTATTTTCCTCCTCATGCTCATTATTCACATACTAAAAAATTTTCAATTGCAACTAAAGCTTCCTGCTCATCATCACCCTTTGTAACAATATCAACAGTCATTCCATCTGAAGGATTAAATGCCATAATACCCATGATGCTTTTTGCATTGATTTTGCGATTGTCACTCTCCAATGTAATCTCACTATCGAACTTGCATGCCACTTGAACAAGCTCTGCGATTGGATTGTCATGACCTTCACATACTTTTGTAACGACAATACTCTTCTTACTCATACGTTCTCCTTAAACAAAAAGTATTAAACCTGTTTCATACTTATTTAATATATCCCAATTGTAACCGCTTTTCAATCCTTAGGAAAATTTCTGTTAAACTTTACCTAAGGAGCTTACATTTAATGTCACAAAATCGGCATTATTACAACATTATTCTGTTTATTTTGTCATGTACGTGATAAAATGCAAGCCACCATTATAAAACATTCTGTCAGCATCCTCATAGCTCATCGATGTTGTTGCGCCATTATCCGGATTATAAATATATAAAGCTCCATTTGAAGAGTATCCTGTCACAAGCACTGCCGACGTATTTCCCGTCATCGCAAATACCGGATTGCCCTGGCTGATATAAAAGATAATATCCTCAGAAGACACTCCTTGTAAATCCAGGATTTCCTTGTCCGGCAGGTTGTTTTTGAGCACATCAACAGCACTGCTGCCTGCTCCAATCAGCTCAGACACACTTACCGTAACATCATTGTAGGTAAGCATTGCACTTACTGACTTCACGACACTGTCAGCATCCTTATCGGTTTCATTACATGCAATATTCGCAAATGCATTTACTGCATTTTTTCTTGCCCTCATCCATACATACTGCTGGTTTGAGTCAATTACCACTCCCATGCTATCATTTGCCTGTTTTATGGCATCCGAGATGTTATCAGATGCAAAAATCACATCCCCCTTTGCATAAACATAGAAATGGACTGTATTGTCATCAAACTTTAAATCAACAGCAGTATCATGCGAATTTATAGTCATCTGTGCTGTCAGTTGCTTCAGCTTATCCGGCTTTTTACCACCTGCTATACTAATAGCGCTGACCGTCAGCTTTGTATCGGACTGGCTCGTATCAAGAGCTATCTTCTGCTTCGAATCAGCCTCCCGGTTCATAATGGTATCCTGACCGATTTCTGCATACACACCATTGTTTTGTGCAATCAGATCTATCGTTACCGTATATCCATCCACAGAAATTTTCTCGACATAGCCGCCCGAAGGGGTATATGTCTTAAGCTCCGACTGGTCAGATGTATCAAGAATAATAAGACCATTCATCGGAAATGTTGTGTTTCCGGCTGCATCAGAGACCACATCAGCAGCATTCGCCTGTCCATATATGAAATCCTCACCTATGAAACCAAGCGGACGCAGATACTGGTCGTTGCCCTTTTTGATCTCAAATGTCTTGCCATTCTTTAAATCCATCACTTTTATGGTATTTGATGAGTACTGATTTGCAGAATCCACCCATGCAAAGTATCTGTTACTCTCCGATGCGCAGTAAGAGCCTGTAGACAAGCCCTCAACCACCTTCTTTACTGACATCGAGCCTAAATTAATCCTATAGAGACTGTCATCCATCATGAGATAGAATTCATTCTTCTCATTAAGATAAAGCATCTTGCCCATCTCAGCCTTTAGCACCTCATATGATGTCTTAGAAGGAATAAACGCTTCCTCATCTATAGTATGTGCCAGACCGTCATAATGGTACACACCGGTTCCCACCTCTCCCTCGTGGGTGCCTCTGTTCATATATCCGTATACCACAAAATCAATACTGCCCGCTTCGTCTACACTGACAATCTTTATATCGTGATGATTCCAGTTCTCACGCTCATCAATGCCCTCAGCGTCCCTGAAGCTGAATACCTTGATTATCATTCCATTGTTGATATCATAGGAGTATAAATCTCCCTCCTGGACAAAGCATATCACACTGCCTGCTTCATTTGCCCTGTACTCTGCCTCACTGCTTCTGATGCCAAGCATTACGCTGCCTGAATCCGATATAAAGCTGTTTTCACTGTTAAAAATCTGATTTGCCGTTCTCTCATAGTTGAGCACGTACATACGGCTTTCCGTCTGGCGCAGCCTGAAATATTCTCTTACATTGTAATACTCAGTCTCACCCTTACCGTCCACACAGCTCATCACATAGTCTATTGTGACCACATCATAAGAATCGTTTATTTCCTTTAGGGCTATGACAGGATTCGTATACTGTGCAGCGGCCATTGAGCCCCAGGTAATCTGACTCACCGTAGATGTCAGATCCACATGTGCAAGCGTATTTCTGTCACCGGTTGTTGTCTCCATATATGTTGTAAAGAAGGATTTGTCATCCTTTATAAACGTCTCATCATGAAACTTCTTTGCAAACTCAACAACCTTTGCAGCTGCCTTTCTGTCAGTCTGCATAATCCTGCTGTAATAATATACATTATCCTGACCGCTTGTGATGGTAAACACCAAAAGATACTCAGTATTTTCATCCATAACATTCGGCATGCTTACGTCCGCCTGAATAGTATTATCCTTATTAGAAAAAGAAGATATCTCGTCATCGGCCACCAGCCTCTTGCCATCCATGCTTCTGATCTTGTATGATATCCTGTCAACAGCCATACCATATGTTGAAATGGATAATGAGAGCTTCCTGTCATCCGAAATTGGAATAACGCAATCGCGCATCTTTGTCGGATCCATCTCAGTAGTATATCCATGGAGGGTGTTTATCTTTATTTTATCCAGATTAAATGACATAACCGGCAGCGTTGCATCCGCCTGCTTCGTGGTCATATCCTTATTTCCCTTGTTTGTAGTTATGCAAAATGTAATTAATGCTGCAATAAATACTACTATAAGTACTATCGGCTTTATCACTTTCTTACTCATAAAATCATATCCTTATATCTACCAGAATCTTTGGTACCTTCTGTATCTGCATCTGCGTCTGCAGAGTTCACAGTTAAAAAGTATGCCCGCTATTGTACAGATAAAGCACCTGCTGCTTTGCTCTGAGATAAATCTGCCGGCAATCCTGTCTGCCTCATCGAAAAGACGCTGCCTGTCAGGCACCTCATCATAGATAAAGCTGCCCTCATACTCCAGCTCATCCATGCGCTGCTCTACTGCAGACTGTATCATCGCCGTATCATGCGGATACATATCCTTTATCATCCCCAGGTCCTTTGCAAATGCTTCCTCATTTTTATAGTAATCCATAAACGGAAATGTTTTATAAAAAGGTAACATCAAAAAACCTCTTTTTAATCATTATATGCTATATTCAGCTATTAGTTGCATGCTATAACAAACAATGCTGCAATAAAAATGCATGCGCCCAGGAATTTCTTTCCCGATACCTTCTCCTTCAGTATCACGCTGGAGCATATCATCATCACAATAATCGTCAAATTAAAAATATACCCTGCATAGCTGCCGGGCATTGAAACTGCCCTGCCATAAAAATCATATGCTAACGGGTATGCAATGCCTGCAAGAATCAGGCATATACCATCAACAAATGACATGGATCCGATTTTCTTCATGCCTCCTGTTGCAATAGTAAATATAATAAGCACCAGCGTTCCTATAAATACACACCAGAACGCAATAAAGCCCTTATCCGGCTGTATCCCGCCAAGTGACACCAGAATATATGCTGCCGACGCACAAACTGCAGCAAGAAGCGCAAACAAAATACCGGTTCCATCCAGATTTAAAATAACCGTTCCAGCAATCATGAGTGCAATCGCTATATAGTCAAAAGTGTCAGGAGTGTTATGAAACAGAAAAAATCCCGCTGCAAGCGTGATTATATAGCTGCATTTAACTATAGCTGTAACCTGAAATGTGTAGCCCTCATGTATGGATTTAAAAAAACAGATGCCAAAAAGCCCTGTTGCAAGCCCTGCCAGAAGTATAAATATAACGCTCCTTTGGCCGAGTGCAATCAGGCTGTAAAAAAATATAGACGCACATAAAACAATCCCGGCAATGCTTCCCGCCAGCGCCGGGTCTGTCTTTTTAGTTCCAACCTTGGCCAAAATAGGCACACATGCTGCAATAAACGTTGCAGCACATGCCCATATAATTCCTGTCATATACATTACCTCACCATGTATCTATTACTGTGACTGTGCAGCACTATCTGCAGCTCCTGTTGTACTGCCATCTGCTGTACCCTGACTGGCAGCCCCGCTATTTGCCGCACCTGATGTGCCGCTGTCTGTAGTGCTGTCAGCCATATCTGACTTGACGTAGTCAGAGCTGACATAGCCTGTCTGGCCCTGGAAGATAACCTGTGTCCAGCCATTGTCCTCTGATACAAACTCAATCTTCACATCCGGTCCTATAACATTAATTATATTTGCGTTTTTATCAGGCTTCTCTCTCATGTTTACACTGCTTGTAGTAGTGACGTAAGTTTTTTCGGTACCCTCTGTAGTCTGCTGTGGCAGATATATGGCGCCTATCTCTGTATCACTATCGCCGGCACTGTCAGTTTCACTTTCGCTAACTGCATTCTGCTGTACCTTGTCCTGCTCCTTTTTTTTGCCGCCCTTTGAATTAACGGTAATCACTATTGTAACAATCAGGGCAATAAGAAAAAGACATATTGCTGCAAAAATCAGTCTGGCGATTATAACATCTTTTCTGTGGCTTGCTTTCATATTATTCTCCTTTTGTATTATCTGTGTTTTGGCTCATTATAGCATAATAATCTAAAAAGAAAAAGGCAGTTAATAGAATGTTTATTGGTAAATTTCTATAAATTACCTTATAATATTCTTAAACTACAGCACATCATATCAGAAGGAGATAAAATCATGGAACAAAAGACACCTTTTAAGGAGCTGACATTCAGTCAGAAAATACAATATATATGGGACTATTACAAAATACCGATATTTCTTGTCATTATCGGAATCATAGCAGTCACAACCTTTATTTGCGGCCGGCTTGCGCAGAAAAATACTGTTTTGAGCGTATTATGCGTAAATGCAGAAAACAGCACCACAGAGGACAACGGCGCCGATATTTTCAATGACTTTCTCACAGATAACGGCTATGATTTGTCAAAGGATGAAATTGCCTTAAACCAAAATGTCTGTGTCGATGTAGACCAAAGCGGCCTAGACTATCAGAACATGGCAGTCCTCACAGCATACTTTGCTTCTAACGAATACGATATATGCTTTATGGATGATAAGACCTTTGATTATTACGCCAAAAATGTCTGCTTTGAAGATATAAGCAAATATCTGGATAAAGCCGTCCTTGAAAAATATAAGGACAAGCTTACATATGACAATAGATGGTAAGGAATATCCTTGTGGTATCAGGCTTTCAGCAGATGACAATGAATTTGTCAAAGCCTCCGGCTTATACTCTTCATGTACTGTCGGAGTGTGCTGTGACTCCTCCCACGATGCTATGGTCAAAAAATTATGCGGCTACATATTACAGTAGCCGCATTTCTATTTCTTCTGCTTTTATCTTATGAATTTCTCCTGTTTTTAAGCTTCAAGATTCCACCTATTGCAAGAAGTACTACACTCAGGCATGAAACAATAAACAAATCAGGAACATAATCCTTTATTACCCAGTATGGTATGCCTCCGACAATAGGCGCAATAACTATGCCCACCGGCAAAAACAGATGCAGAAAAATATTCGCTATCAGGTTTCCGCTATTGTCTGTTCTCCATTTGTGCGACTTGATAATCTCCATCAGCGCAACCAATATAAATGCTGCAAAAACAAGGTCATAGAACAGGTGCGCATCGACATAATCCTTTGGGTCAAGCTCGTCTGTTGCGTATCCCATAAGTGTCATCACAACCTTTGAGGTTACCTTGTTCATCAGATGGTTTGTAACCATATAGTCATTGGTATTAGCGAGGAATACAACGCCCACACCGCTCTCCGGAAGCAGATACATGTCTGCGATATAGTTTTCCGTGAGACCTGTGTGATTGTACACTGTCTCGACATATTTATCCGAACGTACCCAGCCCATACCATAGCCTGTCTCACCTGACTCATCCATAGGAACTGTTACCCGAAACATTGTGCTAAGGCTCTTGTCAGAGAGTATTCCATAGCCGCCACGCAGATACATCTGCAGATATTTTCCCATATCATTTGCGCTGGATGCAATATAGCCCGCCGGTACAGTGGACCACGAATCGCTGAGCGGATACTTCACATCGCTTTCCACCGAAAAACCGAAATAATTGTTGTGACCTGTAATCAGACCATCCTTCTTTGCTTTTGCATAGGCTGCGCTGCTGTGAGTCATGCCAAGTGGTGTAAAAAATGTCGCTGTCAGATAATCGCTGTAGCTAACACCTGATACTTTTTCCACTATAAGACCAAGTATGTCATAATTGACATTCGCATAGGTATATTCTCCATTTTTGCCAACAATCTTTGCATTTCCCACATGCTGGTACACGCCAAGTCCACTGGTATGATTGAGCAGCTGTCTTATTGTAATCCTTGTCGCATCCTTTGGATTTTTGAATACCTCAGCTGCATCAAGATAAGGATTTACCGGGCTGTCAATATTCAGATGTCCTCCCTCATACAGCTTCATGATGCATGCCGCAGTAAACGACTTGCTGAGTGAACCGGTGATAAACGGCGTGTCAAGGCTCTTGCAATCCCCATATGTACCGGAGAAAAGCACGCCCTCTGCATCTACCACCTCAACAGCCATGCCCGGAATCCTGTAATTGTCACAGGCTGCCTTTAAGGTATCCTCTATCTCTGTATATTTCGGCGAATAATTGTTGTTGTCAAGCCTTGGAATCATATCTATCACAAGACCCACTATAATAGCAACCACTATTCCCATCAGAGCTCTCTGTGGTATCAGTCCGATATAATGTGCATAATTGGTATATGTCTTTTTCGCCATATCCTCGGTGCCCTTTATCCACACCTTCGGTGTATGTGCATACCAGCCACAGTATACTACCAGTTCAAGAAACAATAGGACTGCCATCCATATCAAAAGCGCAAACACAAAGCCCGTTGAAAAACTTGTTGCCCCTGCTATTGATGTCAGTATGACAAGCGCTATCGTCCAGAATATAAGTGTCGGAAGCTTCTTTACAAACTTCTCCCAGTCTGTCATGATACGGATATTCCGATTTCTGTAGCCACGCATATGCATGACCTTTTTCTGCAGCTTCTCGGGCATATTGCTTATCTTATATGCCGGATCCCGCTTTATCCGTATTACTCTGTATATGCCAAATATTAAGCAGCAGACTATTACCTCAACTGCCAGTACCATTCTATCAACCACCTTATGTCTTATTTACAGTCATTTGAGACTGTACTTTACATAAAAATTTAGCACATTTTTTGTGCTATGTAAACACAAAATAATATTAATACTACGGGCCGTAAGCCCCACAAAGCAGTGACGCACACGGACTCCCATTCGAGCTACGCTTTGCTGTTAAGTGGCTGTACGAATTATGCTTTTTACGTTTTCTATGCTCGACGAAACCGTCGAAACTCGCCCTCCATGGCTCGATTTCTCCTTGCCCTGCCCTCCATGGCCGGGCATTTCTGTGTTTCTATGCATAATTCTACAGCCACTAAACAGCTCCGCTATGCGCTCTCACGGGAGTCCGT
>OHJU01001605.1_pt1 | contig 9895 bp, 6 predicted proteins | sample 1568711 | NCBI WGS metagenome assembly OHJU01 (sample SAMEA3879574, study PRJEB24766) | human gut metagenome | biome: human-associated habitat; feature: feces | place: USA | collected 1985/1987 | reverse complement strand
ATATGAATAATATATATGGTTGTACATATTTTAATATTGATAATACTCAAGTATATTCAAATATTGTTTTAAATTATGGATTATTAGATAAGACTTTAGGAGCTTCTACAGATGATGATTCATTTTTGTTAACTTTATCACATGAATATTTCCATGCTATTATTGATGAAAATAGTAATGGATTTAATGATTCTTTAGATAGAACAATCTTTCACGAATCATTTGCTTCTTTTGCTGGATTATATTATATGAATGAAATTAGTCTCAATAATAGTGATATTGATAGACATACTTGGCATAATTATTTAGCTAAAGTAGAATTATTTCATCAAACTACGCAATATTCATTAAATGACATGAGTATTGATGATTATAGAAAATACGCATTATTTTTATTACCATTATATATATATCAAAAATATGGAATTTCAGCAATAAAAGATATAATAAACGAGATAGACTATACAATTTCTATTTTAGATGCATTTAATATGGCGTTAGATAAATATGGAACAGATATGGACAATTTGTATTTAGATTTTTCAATATATAATTCTTTTTTACAAGATAAATATGACTTGTTACTAGATGGATATAAAGATTATTGGGAAAGAGAGGCTAATATACCAGCATACAGTTATGAGCCATATAGTTTTTTTCAACGACCAGGTCATTATTACAAAGAGTTAAGTTTACCATTTTATTCTAGTACATATAGACATTTTTACAATAGCGATTGTTCTAAATACAATGTATATATTACGATTGAATTTGACAATTCTAGTGATTTAGAAATTATTCAAGTATTAAAAAATATAGATAATGAAATTTCTAATAAATCAATTTCAATAGTAGGAAATATGATGACTATACCTTATTATGGATTTGGATCAAATGAATGCAAAGAATTGGTCTTTCTTTTTGCAAATTGTAAAGAGGATGGTGAAGATGTCAATTTAAAGATGGATATCACATTTGATCATAGCACATTATCAATTGAAGAAGGAGAGATCATAGATGCTAAAGAACATTTGCATGAACCATATAACGAATGTTTATATGAATTTATACCTAATGAGAATAATTTCTATGAATTTCAATTTAATATTATTTATAATAATATTCAATCCAATACTCCATCTCAAGGAATTATTAAAATTTTAGATGAAAATAAAAATGTCATCAATAAGTTATCAATTGATAACTTTTCTACTCCAGCACGAAATGGCATTTATAGTAATAATGTAATTGCTCAATTAGAAATTGGGAAAAAATATTTTATAGATGTTCGATATACTCATGTATGTGATAATTTATATGTAAGTGTAAATAAAATTGAAAATGAAATTTCAATGCCTGTGAGTGATGAAATTACTTTATCTAATATATATAGCGGAAAATCAGATTTTTTATATGAAATAACGGATTTCAAAACTGGTCGTTATAAATATCAAGTTAACTTTTCAGATTTGAAAGCAGTTACAGATGTAATCTTTATCTTTGCTTCAATATATAAAGGTGAATTAACTATTCTTGAAAGTAAAAATATAAATATTAATGATACTGAATTTATTTTTGAAAGACCATTGGTTAGAGAATATGGACATAGGTATTATATAGGTTTTGTTTCTAATAGATATGATACAAAATTTGATCTTTCTATTAGTAGAATTATCAAGTCTACATTTAATCTTGTTACAGATTTAAATCAAAATGTTAATGTAGGAACTGAAGTAACGATGAACAGAGGTGATTATCAAGGAACTACAATAACAGAAGGTTATACTAGATTGATGTATATCAAAAATGGTATACCATCAAATTCTAGATTGGATTATTATTGGTATTCATTAGATGAAACCAAAGCACGAGTCAGCAATTATGGTACTGTTACAGCGTTAGAAACTGATGAAATTGTTCAAGTTAAAATTATGGCAGTTTATAGATATGAAATAACAAAAGTTAGCATATTTGAATTAACGATTTTACCAGATGAATCTACTGAAACCAAAATTGTATCGTTGACAACGGATAAAAGAGTTTCAGGAACACCTTATGGTACTGAAGTATCTGAAAATAATGGTGAGATTGGTGATGTACTGATACATAAAGGTTATACAAGACTTATTTGTTTTGAAGCAAACTCTCCAACAGATAGCATTCAAGATTTTGTTTGGACTTCTAGTGACGAAGAGATAGCGACTGTAAGTGCTTATGGCACTATTACGGCAAGAAATAAGTCTGGTGTTGTAACAATAACTGGTGTATATAAATATAATAATACATTTATTGCAACAATTATTATTTATGTGGTTTAAACGCCGAGAATAAAAATATATAAATTACATAAAATATTAAGGGGTGTATATATGTTTAAAAAAATTAGTTTTTTAATAATGTTAGTATTTGTAACTTTCATATCAAGCTGCACCGTATCTAAAGAGAATAATATTATACAAGGATTACAATTATCCAAAAAGAAAATAACTGATACTGAAGTAGAATTACCAGTGAAACCTGAAGATAAAAAAGATGCAAAAAAAGAATCATTATATGAAGATCCTTATTATCGTAGTTTAACAAGAGGACTGGCTTATTTTGAAATTATTCATATTGCATCAGATTATGTAGATATAATCACTGGCGAAGAGATTTATGTTGCCGAAGTATATTTGTTAGATTATTTTGATAAAGATATTTATGCATTGACTGATGATGGTTATGAGAATTATTTAAATTATCAAGATAGTTTTGAAAATCGCATTCAGTATTTAAAAGTTTTGTTGCCTAAAGATTTATTATCATTTTTTAGTGTAGGAGGCAAATATCTTTCAAATTTAAAGTTATCTAAGCAAATAGGTCTCAAATATGAAGAGGAAATTTTAAAATGTCGAGCATATGATTTATCTTATGAAATGACAATTGTTTTGCCTGTTGAAAATGATATTTTGAATTTGGGAAATTGCAATAGCGAGGATAAGACACTTGTAAGATGGGATCAATCCTTATTTGAATTGAACTATTGGTTAGAAGAAAATGAGCAATTAAAAAATAATCCAACGATAGATAATTTTATTTCTTGGGTTCATAAAATAGAAAATGCAAAAAAGGAATATCTTGCTAATTTAGATCATTTTGAATAAATAATAAGAAAAAAGAGTATAATTCTTAACAAATTATACTCTTTTGTTTTTCTTCAAATTTAAGCACGTTCAATTGAGCCATTCTTTAGACCAGTTCTTAAAGCACGAGTTGAAACATACACTCTTACTACTTTACCATTTTTATCTTTAATACGTACTTTTTGTAAATTTGGTTTCCAAGTACGACGAGTTGCTTGTAATGAGTGAGAACGATTATTTCCAACCTGTAACATAACATTTTGCCATAATTTGTTCCTCCTTAAATTGATACTTTTGATTCTTAACTATTATAGCAAAAAAAATCCTATTTTGCAACTAAATTACTATTTAAAAATCATTATTTTCTTTATAAAAGAAGAAATAATATATTATTTAAAAACATATAATGTATTGGCAAAATTTAACAATCGAAGAAAAGTGTTGAAAAAGAGGATTTTTAAATTTTATATTACTTGCAAAAAGATAAAAAATATGATAAAATAAACTAGCATATTTAAAATATACCTATATAAGGAGGAGTATTATGCAACATTTAAAAATCGATGGTGAGTTGTATAAACAACTAGTCATCAATGGTGCCGCTAATCTTTCTGCGAATTATAAGGCAGTTGATGCATTAAATGTTTTTCCTGTACCAGATGGCGATACAGGAACAAATATGCGTATGACAATCGAAGCCGGCGCAAATGAAATTAAGAATTTAGAAGAAAAATCTATATATGAAGTAGCTAAAAAATTATCACGTGGAATGTTAATGGGAGCACGTGGTAATTCAGGTGTGATTCTCTCCCAATTTTTTAGAGGAATTTATAAAGGACTTGCTGGATTCAAAGAAGTTACAGCTAAAGAATTTGGTAAGGCTTTCTTAAGTGGAGTGGATCAAGCTTATCATGCTGTTATGAAACCAGTTGAAGGAACCATTCTTACAGTTGCTAAAGACGCTTCTAAAAAAGCATATAAGTTAACTAAAAAAACGACATCTTTAGAAGATTTCTTTAAAATTCTTATCGATGAGGCACATGCATCACTTGGCAGAACACCAAGTTTATTACCAGTTTTACAAGAGGCTGGTGTTGTAGATTCTGGAGGGGCTGGATTTGTTTACATTTTAGAAGGGATGCATAAAGCATTAAATGGGGAAATCGTTGAAGTAAAAGATGAGTTTAATGTACAACAGTCTGTTATTAGTCAGGGAACTTTTAACGCTGATAGCGAATTAGAATATGGTTATTGTACGGAATTTATTCTTCAACTACAAAATAAAAAAGTAGACGTTAAAAAATTTGAGGTAAAAACAATTGTCGACTTTTTAGAAACATTAGGGGATAGTATTGTCGCGTTAAAAGATGAAGATATTATAAAAGTGCATGTCCATACGAAGACACCAGGCGAAGTTTTAAATCATTGTCAACAGTATGGTGAATATGTAACTTTAAAAATTGAAAATATGTCGGTACAACATAGTGAAGTAATGGTTAAAGACGATAACAAGAATAAATCACTTGAAGAATGTAATTGTCCACAATGTGTTGAGGCAAGAAAACAATCCGTTCGTAAAAAGTTTGCGATTGTTGCGGTAGCATCAGGCGAGGGATTAGTTGAAGTATTTAAAGAGATGGGTGTTGACTATATTGTTGAAGGTGGGCAGAGTATGAATCCTGCTGCAGAAGATTTTGTAAAAGGTTTTGATAGTTTGAATGCAGAAAATATTATCGTTTTTCCCAATAATTCAAATATTGTCTTAACGGCTGAACAAGCAGCAAAATATTATGATAAAGCTAAAATTCATGTTGCACCTAGTAAAACCCTTGCTCAAGGATATTCAGCTCTTACAATGCTTGACTTAAGTAGTGGGGATATAGAAGTTATTTTATCTGAAATTTCAGATGTGATTAGCAATGTTACGACTGGACTTGTCACTTACTCTATTAGAAATGCAGAAATTGAAGGCGTTCATATTAATGAAGGAGATTATATTGGCATTTGTAATGGTAAGATTGTTGTATCTGAAGATACAAAGTTAGATGCTATTAAAGGTATTTTATCAAGTGTTGATGTAAACGAAAAAGAAATTATTACAATAATTTATGGTAAAGATGTAAACAATGATGAATTAACTCATATTCAAGACTTTATTAAAGAAAATTATCCATCTCTTGAAATGGATGTTATATGTGGAAAACAAGAAGTATATAGTTATATTTTATCAGTTGAATAATGAAGGATGATAAAGTGGAGAAAACTCCACTTTTTCTAAAATTGGAGGAACAAGTATGCTTAATCATTATCTTTTGGCCGATGAAGATTATATTTTAGCACGGTATGTGAGTATTTTGAAAAAAAAGAAAATTCAAACAGTTGAAGATTTGTTGTTTGATTTTCCTATTAAATATGAAGATTATACAATCCATTCCATTCATGATGCTATTTTGGATGTTCCAACTATTTTAGAAGGAACTATTGTTTCAAAAGTTACTGTTAATTATTTAAAGAGTAAACTTTCAACGGTTGTTTTTCAATTAGATGTTGAGGGTAGAAAAATTAGATGTACTATTTTTAATCGAATATATTTAAAAGGTAAATTAAATTACGGTAGTGTCATTAGAGTACAAGGTAAATTTTATCAAAATATGAATAATTTTACGGTGAATAATTTGATGATATGTGATGAACTTGATCGCAATATTATTCCGATATATCATAACAAAGATATTGGAGAGGCAAAATATTTAGAAATTGTCAGTATGGTTTATAGAAGATACAAAGATAAAATTGAAGAAACATTGCCTCAGAAATTTCTTGATAAGTATCATTTTTCCTCTTTAAAAGAAACAATTTATACTCTACATTTATCAGAAAATTTAGATGAAATTCATCAAGCAATTCAAAGAGTGAAATATGAAGAATTATTAAAATATCAATTATCGATGAAATATTTACATTATATGCGAGAAAACGATCACAATTGTCCTATTATAAATTATGATAGTCAAGTATTAGAAAAATTAAAGACGTCTCTTCCATATGAGTTAACAGATGATCAAAAAAAAGTAATATCAGAAATTTTAAAAGATTTGAAAGCTCCTTATGCGATGAATCGTCTTTTACAAGGTGAAGTAGGTAGTGGAAAAACAATTGTAGCTATTATATCAATTATGGCAGTAGTATCAGGTGGATATCAAGCGGTATTAATGTGTCCAACAGAGATTTTATCTAAACAGCATTATCAGACTATTTCGCAAATCTTAAAGGATGATAAAGAAGTTAAGATTGGTCTTTTGACAGGTTCAACTCCTTTAAAACAAAGAAAAGAAATGATTGAAAAAATTGCTAGTGGTGATATACATATTATTATTGGAACTCATGCTTTATTTCAAAAAGATATAGACTATTATAAACTTGGTATTGTAATTGCGGATGAAGAACACCGCTTTGGTGTAAGACAAAGAGTGTTGATTAAAAATAAAGGTTTAGATGTCAATTATTTAAAAATGAGTGCAACTCCTATTCCAAGATCACTTGCTATTTCAGCTTATGGAGATACTGATATATCTATCATTCAAACAATGCCTAAAAATCGAAAAGAAGTTATCACAAGATATATTGATCATGATCATAAAAAAGAAGTGATAAATCATATGAAAGAAGAACTTCAACGAGGGCATCAAATTTATGTGGTTACTCCTTTAATTGAAGAATCGGATGTTCTAGATACTGCCAATGCTACAGAAATTTATCAAAATATGGTTAAATATTTTGATAAAATAGCAACAGTAGGATTAATTCATGGAAGGCTCAAAGCAGAAGAAAAAGAAGATATCATGCAAAAATTTTTGAATAATGAAATTCAAATATTAGTTGCGACTAGTGTGATTGAGGTTGGTGTAAATGTTGTGAATGCTACAACTATCGTTATTTTAGGGGCTGAGCGTTTTGGGGTAGCAACTCTTCACCAACTAAGAGGAAGGGTAATGCGAAGTGATAGTATTCCTTACTGTTTCTTTATTGCTAATAATCCAACTGATTCAAGTATTGAAAGACTAAAAATGGTAGAACAAAATACAGATGGATTTAAACTTGCTGAATATGACTTGATCAATCGAGGACCTGGAGAGTTTTTTGGCGAAAAACAATCAGGTGCTATGAACTTTAAATATGCATCATTAAAAGAAGATAATGATTTATTAGAACTTGCCAATTCTGATTCTGAAGAAATCATTAATGATCCATCAACCTTTGATAATGATGAATATAAAATATTATTTGATATTGCCAAAAAAAATTATCAAATGAAACAAACAAAACTAGATTAAAAATAGGTGTTTATAATGTTGAATAAAAAATTACTCAATGAAATTTTAGCTAAATATGATGTCAAAATTAAAAAGTACGATCATTTTATTTTAGCGATGTCCCATTCATCATATGCTAATGAGCATAATGTCAGTAGTAATGAAAGAATCGAATTTTTAGGTGATGCGGTACTAGGAATGCTAGTAGCCAGATATATTTATGAAAATTTTCCTTTTCTTCCCGAAGGAAAAATGAGCAAACTACGAGCAACATATGTATGTGAGAATGCAAATGCTAAATATGCGAAAGAGTTACAAATTGATAAGTTGTTACTACTAGGACGTGGTGAAGAGTTATCAGGTGGTAGACAAAAAGATGCGATTATTAATGATGCGTTTGAGTCATTTTTAGGAGCTTTGTATTTAACAAACGGATTAGATGATGTAAAAAAGGTTTTAGAAAAATTGGTTTTTCCTCATATTAAAGCAAACGATCAAATAGAATTTATAGATTACAAAAGTTTACTTCAAGAATATGTACAATCAGAAACTAGAGCCTCCTTGGTATATAAGGATATTAAGAAGGAAGGAACAGCGAATTTACCAACCTTTACTATTTCGGTTATCCTTGAAGGCATTGTTCTTGGTACGGGAAAAGGCAGATCTAAAAAAGAAGCATCGCAAGCAGCTGCTAAAGATGCTCTGTCGAAAGTTGCGAAAAAATAGATTTTTTCTACAAAAGTATACAAAAAATGATGAAAAGACTTGCAAAAGGATAAATAATGTGTTATAATAGTAACGTGTATGGACTGTGCCCCCCCAAATATTACTATCCATACACACCGGAAGGCTGCCCCCCTATATCGGCCTTCCATTGCTACGCACTAAAAAGGAACTGATTATAAGTCAGTTCCTTTTATCATTTCTAAGTAAGTAAGGACTCCTTTTATTAAAATATCTTCATCTAAAGTAAAATTAGGACTGTGGAGATCACTAAATGGTTGATGCTTTTTTCTAACACCTAACCAGATTAGACAAATAGGAGCAATTTGATTATAATGAGAAAAATCTTCTCCAATCATTTCTGGTTGTTCTAAATAGTATGTATGATGAAAAATAGTTTTTGCGTATTGCATATATGTATTAGCAAGTTTTTCATGATTAAAAACAGGATCATAAGCATAATAAAAATTAAATTGAATATCAACCTCATTGAAAAGGGCTATTTCATTAACAATAGAAGTCATCTTTTCTTTTAATATATCGCGTTCTACATTGGTTAAAGAACGGGCAGTTCCTTTGATCATTAATTGGTTAGGAATCACATTATAGGCACCTTGTGATATAATAGAAGTTGTTGTAATCACTATGAAAGGATTTTTTTCTTTTAATTGTTGATATAAGTCTTCGAAAGCAAGAATAATATTGGCTGCTATCAGGTTAGGATTTTTACCAAGATGAGGAGTTGAGGCATGGCAACCTTTCCCAGTAATCGTAAGATCAAAAAGATCAGGTGCGGCACAAGCTGCTCCTACTTTAATTCCAATTGAGTCACTGGTTAATTTGTTTGTTACATGGTATGCAAAAAAGGCATCAATATCATCAATAAGATGAGTTTCAATTATTTTTTTTGATCCTCCAGGAAGAGGACCTTCTTCTGCTGGTTGAAAGATAAAGGTGATATTATAATTGATCTCATTTAGATGTTCTCTTATTGCTTTGGCTAGTGTTAGAAGTATTGCCATATGAGCATCATGACCACACGCATGCATATATGAATTGGTACTTTTGTATGCAATTGTATTCAATTCTTGAATGGGAAGGGCATCCATATCGCTCCTAAAAGCAATTGTTTTTTCTTTGCCTAAATTTAGTTTGGCGACAACTGCAGCTTTGTTTAAAAGATAACAAGGACTGTAGCCAAGATTTTTCAGTTCATTGTAAATATAAGAAGCAGTTTGGTAGGTATCAAATCCAATTTCAGGATGCATATGAAAATAACGTCTTTGATGTATTAAGTATGTATTTAAATTTTTTTGGGTTTCCATTTTATCACCTTCTTCATTCATTATACCAAAAAAACTCTGTTTTAACAAATAAAATAGCAAAATGATGGATAAAAAAATAAAATCATAATATAATGGAAATAGATAAATAAAAAAGATTTTGAAAAGAAGAGTAATAAAATTTCTTTAGCAAAGAGAACTTTTGGTTGGTGAGAAAAAGTGTAAAGGGTTTTATGAACATGGTCTTGGAGTTGCGGTAATGATATGTAATTACTGACGTGAACGCACGTTATAGCGGAGAAATATGTTAGTATTTCGTAATGAGGCTTAGATAGTATTAATAGTAACATAATAATATATATTTAAGTAAATTAAGGTGGTACCACGATTTAATCGTCCTTATCAAAATTGATAGGGACGTTTTTTATTTATCTAAAAGGAGGTATCTATGATT
>OHJU01001604.1_pt1 | contig 9899 bp, 8 predicted proteins | sample 1568711 | NCBI WGS metagenome assembly OHJU01 (sample SAMEA3879574, study PRJEB24766) | human gut metagenome | biome: human-associated habitat; feature: feces | place: USA | collected 1985/1987 | reverse complement strand
CTGCACGCTGTGATCAGTGATTATCTGGAGGAGCAGGAGAAGGTCAGCCTGGAAGTACGGGAGAATCTGCTGGACTTCTATTTCAAGCTCAGTCATTTTCTGGATATTTACGAGAGACAAGATGAAAACTATGTGAAATATACCAGATTGTGTGAGGATGGCAGCTTTGAACTGAAGCTGTTCTGCGTGAATCCCAGAGAAAACCTGAAGGAATGCATGCTCAGAGGACGCAGTACGATCCTTTTTTCCGCTACCTTCCTGCCCATCCAGTATTACAAGAACCTGCTGGGCGGTGAGAAGGAGGATTACGAGGTGTATGCCCACTCGGTGTTTGATCCCGAGAAGCGTACCATACTGATCGCCGGGGATGTGACTAGCAAGTTCAGCAGAAGATCCCAGGAAGAATACTACAATATTGCCCGTTACATTCACGAAGTGGTGAAGAACCGGCACGGCAATTACATGATATTTTTCCCGTCCTATTCCTTTATGAATCATATTTACGAGATCTATGAACAGTATTTTATGACAGAGGAAGAAGAATGTCTCGTCCAACAGGAATCCATGAATGAGGAAGAGCGTGAATACTTCCTGAATCGCTTCCGGGGCAATGAGGAATGTGACCTGCAAAGTCTCATCGGTATGGAGATCGAGGAGGAAGAGGAGCAGACGCTGATCGGCTTCTGCGTGCTGGGGGGAATCTTCGGAGAGGGCATCGATCTGAAGAAGGACAGTCTGATCGGAGTCATTGTAGTAGGAACCGGACTGCCCCAGGTAGGCTGTGAGCGGGAGATCCTCAAGGGCTATTTTGATGAGGACGGAGAGAACGGCTTCGATTATTCCTACCGCTATCCGGGAATGAATAAAGTATTGCAGGCGGCAGGCCGCGTGATCCGGACGGCGGAGGATGTGGGTATCATTGTTCTGCTGGATGATCGGTTTCAGCAGTATTCCTACCGGAGATTATTCCCCAGAGAGTGGGAACAGGTGCAGCCTGTGACCGTGGATACGGTAGCCAAAAAGGTGGAGCGCTTCTGGGATGCCTGGTTGTGGCAAAAGGGATGATTTTCAATGTGATACACGAGTTGATATCCGATATGACAATCCACATAACCACATATGACACATGTGTATATGTGGATAAGTCGGTGGATTTTGTGGATTATTTGTGGTTTTACACAGAAAAAACGACAGACGGTTCAAAAATGGTGTATAATAGCAAAAGAATTGATGTGGACAAATAAATAAAAGCAGTACTGAACCAGTCAATGGAAAAGCATTACGAGTACAAGGTATGAAATTAAGGCAGAAAGGAATGGTAACTAATATGTGGGCGTATGAAAGTGTTTTTTATCAGATCTATCCCATGGGATTCTGCGGAGTTCCTTTTGAAAATGACGGAGTACAGAGACATGAGATCAAACATGTGGAGGACTGGATCCCCCATATGCAGAAGCTGGGAGTGAACGCGGTATATTTCTCCCCGGTATTCGAATCGGATACTCATGGTTACAATACCAGAGATTATCGTAAGATCGATGTGAGACTGGGAACCAACGAAGATTTTAAGGAGGTCTGCGACGCATTGCACAGGGCCGGGATCCGGGTCGTGCTGGACGGTGTGTTCAATCATGTGGGCAGAGGCTTTGCCCAGTTCCAGGATGTGATCCGCAACCGGGAGAATTCACCGTATGTGAACTGGTTCTACCGGATCGACTTCGGTGGCAATTCCAATTACAACGACGGACTCTGGTATGAGGGCTGGGAAGGCTGCTTTGATCTGGTGAAGCTGAACCTGCAGAATCCCGATGTGGTGAACTATCTGCTGGACAGTGTCAAGGGCTGGATCGATGAATTCGGTATTGACGGTCTGCGACTGGATGTGGCTTACAGTCTGGATGAAAATTTCGTCAGAAGACTGCGGGAAGTAACCAGCGCTTACAAACAGGATTTCTTCTTATTGGGAGAGATGCTTCACGGAGACTACAACCGTCTGATGAACGATCAGATGCTGCATTCCGCAACGAACTACGAGTGCTACAAGGGACTTTACAGCAGTTTCAACAGTATGAATATGTTCGAGATCGTACATTCCCTGTTACGTCAGTTCGGACCGGAGAACTGGACCCTGTATAAGGGCAAGCATCTGCTGTCCTTTGTGGACAACCACGATGTGACCCGTGTGGCAAGTATTTTGAACAACGAGAATCATCTGCCGCTGATCTATGCCATGGCATTCGGTATGCCGGGCATTCCCTGTGTCTATTACGGAAGTGAATGGGGCTTCAAGGCCCGCAAGGAAGACGGCGATCCCGCTCTGCGTCCCTACTTTGATAAGCCGGAGTGGAATGGTCTGTGTGACTGGATCAGCAAGCTGACAGAGGCAAAGAAGCATTCGGAAGCATTGAATTACGGTGCTTTCCGTTCAGTACTGCTGACCAATAAGCAATGCATTTTCGAAAGAAAGTCGGAGCATGAGAGAGTCATGGTGGCTATCAATGCGGATGGAGCGGATTTCATGGCGCATTTTGATGCCGGCTGCGGCACGGCGGTGGATCTGATCACCGGAGAGAAACATGACTTTGGCGGCGGTAGTCTTCTGCCGGCGTACAGTGCATATTTCTGGCTGATGGAAAACTAACAGAGCATCCCCGGTCATGATGGCAAAGCCATTGTGGAATCTTTGGAAAGTCTTTAGAATTTCTTACGGTTTCTCTATATTGACGCATGATATTATATGCCGTATAGTATAGCCACAGAGCAATACTATACGGCATATAATATTGTAAGGAAAGGCGGATAGCCGCAAATTTCAGAGAGGAGCGATAGGATGCTTTTTAATACAGGAGCAGCTCTGCTGGATGCTATCGTGCTGGCGGTGGTCGCCCGGGAACCGGAAGGAACCTATGGGTACAAGATCACCCAGGAGGTCCGGCAGGTGATCGAATTGTCGGAATCCACCCTGTATCCCGTGCTTCGGCGATTACAGAAGGACGAATGTCTGGAAGTCTATGACCGGGAATGCAGTGGCAGAACGAGGCGTTATTACAAAGTCACCAGCAGAGGCTGGGCGCAGCTTCATTTATATGAAAGTGAGTGGCGCAGCTACAGCGATAAGATCACGGGATTGTTTGAAGGAAAACTAAGTGACAGGTCAGAGGCGTAAACAGGCGCAGATGGGAGAACATAGTAGAATGAATAGAACGGAGTTTATGAGGCAGCTGGAAAGTCTGTTGCAGAATATTTCCGCTACAGAGCGGGAGGAAGCATTACAATACTATAATGAATATTTTAATGATGCGGGTCCGGAAAATGAACAGAACGTTATTGAGGCTTTGGGAAATCCTGCCAAGGTGGCGGAAAACATCAAAAAGGACATTTTCGGGAACGGTTATGGAGAGAATATTTACCAGAAGATCAATGCGGACAACCGTGCGGTGATCACTTATCCGGCGGATTCCGGCGCGGAGAGCGGTGCCGGAGAGGCAGGCTTTGGGCAGGAAAATGAAGCACAGGCAGCTGGAGCAGTGTCCTCTCGGAAAAAAGAAGGAATGTCCACCGGTATGATCGTGCTGATCGTCATTTTGTGTATTTTGGCATCCCCGGTGATCCTGGGAGCAGCTTCCGCCGGTATCGGCGTGGCGGCAGGGCTGATCGCCACATGGTTCGGACTGATCATCGGTTTCGGGGCAACGGCAGCAGCACTGATACTGCTTCTGATCGCACTGGTGGCAGTAGGGATCATCAGTCTGTTTACGCATCCCTTTGTGGGAATGTGCCTGATCGGTGCCGGACTGATCTGCGGAGGTGTCGGACTTCTGTTCCTGATGCTGACCGTGGCCATGGCGGGAATCGCCACACCGGCGATCTGTTGTTGGATCGGAGGATTATTCCAGAAAAGAGGTAAAGCAGAAGCATGAGAAAATTTATGAAGGGCTGTGCCATCACAGCGTTGATATTAATATTATTGGGACTAATCCTGGGAGTGAGCGGAAGCCTGGGGAATGGCTCCACGCATGTTTCGCCGGGGGAGATCCTGTCAGCGGTTACCCTGGGAAGAATCTCCGGAGAAGAGGTGGATGACTGGAGCAACGGTGTGACGGAGCAGATCCGGGAAAATATGGGCGATGTGCACTATGATCTGGAGGACAATGTGGATTATGACTCAGATTATGAAGTTAGGTCGGGAAAGATAGAGCTGTATGTTCTGGGGGATGACAGTCAGGGCATCACGGATCTACAGGTGCAGGCCGGTGGCTGTGTCATGAAGATTCAGGTGTCAGAGGATAACTGCTTCCGGGTAGAAGCCGATGGAATGCGAAAGTTCCAGGGATATGTGGAAGGCGGTACGATGGAGATCCGCGGAACCTCAAAAGTAAGCAGCAACAGTGAAGGTAATCTGGGCGGTTCCATCTGCCTGTATGTGCCTGAGGGATATTATTTTGAAAATACCTCTTTGGATCTGGGCGCCGGAAGCCTCAGTGTAGAGGAATTGCAGACGGGGGCGCTGGAAGCCAATGTGGGTGCCGGCAAGATGACGTTTGAAAAACTGGAGGCTGACCAGGTAGAGTTAGACTGTGGTGCCGGTCAGATGACAGTAGAAGAACTGAGCAGCCGCGTGGCAGAGGTGTCAGTAGGAATGGGATCCGTCCATCTGAACGGAGATGTGACCGAACGATTGGACGGAGAGTGCTCCATGGGAGAACTGAAACTGACACTGGCAGGAACGCAGACAGATTTCAACTACGACTTAAGCTGCGGCATGGGTGAACTGAAAGTCGGTGATGACAGTTACAACGGCCTGGCACAGGAGAAACAGATCAACAACAACGCTTCTAAAAATATGGAGCTGGAATGTGCTATGGGCAGCGTTGTGGTGGAGTTTAAATAAAATATTTCTTGGTATTACCGCCTGAGTGGAGTTGTGATTCCCTCAGGCGGTAATGTTAGAATTCTTTTTCCGGTTTGTGCCATTCATCCAAAACAGCTTCTACCTGTGCGATGAGTTGTTCCTTATTTGGAATATAAGAAACATAACGTGAAGCAAAGATATTGTTGGACAGACCTCCGAGAGCATATTCAGCAGCTACACTGTCTTTGTCTGTACAAAGGATAATACCGATGGGGGGATTATCATGTTCATCATTTACTTCTGCGGCGTAGTAGTTCAGATACATATTAAGTTGCCCGGCGGCTTCCGGTGTGAGCTTGGTTGTCTTTAATTCAATCAGCACATACGCCCGGAGAATTTTATTATAGAAAACCATATCCACATAGTAGTGAGTATTGTTCAACGTAATGCGTTGCTGCGTCCCGACGAACATGAAACCGCGACCTAATTCCAACAGGAATTTTTCAATCTGCGCGACCAGTGCTTTTTCAAGATCACTTTCCAGCAGGGGCTTGTTTTCCGGCACACCCAAAAATTCAAACACATAGGGGTCTTTGATAATGTCGCTTGGCGTAGTCATTTCAATACCTTTTTCCGCGAGGGCAAGTACCGTTTCCTTGTTTGTCTTTCCTTCTGACAGTAATAATCGTTCATAGAGAGAAGTGGAAATCTGCCGCTTTAATTCTCGGATCGACCACCCGGAGTTGATGGTTTCCTTTTCATAAAAACTGCGTTTGTCTGGATCCGAAATCGTCAACAGCTCACAATAATGCGACCACGACAATTTTCCAGACACTGTCTGGAATTTTTGATGGTGCATATAGAACAGGCGCATATTGTATAGATTGGAAACAGAAAATCCCTTTCCAAATTCTTTTGTCAATCCTTTAGAAAGTTCCTTTAAGGTCTGCTTTCCGTAATCTGCCCGATCTTTGCTTTCCTGCTCATACTCAACAATGATCTTTCCTACATTCCAGTAGGTAGACAGCAATTCCGTATTTACCTGTACCGCCACGCGCTGACGTGCATTTAATAACAATTCTCTGATTTCATTCATCATAGAATCAGTATGTGTCAAATTACTCAATTTTAATGCCCCCTTTCCAGATGGAGGATAGCCAGTATAATATAAAAAAAGAATCGCAGCACACCGTTTAAGCATTTGCTATACGGGATCTCATTCTTGAGAACAACCACAATTCCTTTTCTATATAAAATATAAAAGAGATGAAATGAAAAGTCAACTAAATCATTGAGCTTTAATATTCTTACAACAGCGCCGCCAGATACTTCTCAAACACCACGCCCTCCTGCACCGGCGTTCCGGCCTTTTCGCTTCCGGCGATGCACAGTCCTACGAAGTTCGCAGCCTTCTGCACGGAGGTTAGTAGTGTCTCCCCGCGGACGGCATCGGCAGCGAGGATGGAGGCGAAGATGTCTCCGGTGCCGGGGCGGGAGGCTCCGGCGATGGGGGTGGCAACGGTGGTATAGACACCGTCATCCCACAGGAAATTTACCAGAGAATCGCCCTGACGGATCCCGGTGATGACGATGGATGCACCGGCGGAGCCATTGGAGACAGCGCCAACGGACCCCCCGTCAGAACCACTGGCAGTAGTGCCCGTGGAGGCTTCGTCGGATGTAATGGAAGCTGTTTGACAAATGTCAGCCAGCCGTTCACATAATCCGGACAGCTCCTGCAGCGTCCATTCCCCATCCTTCCAGGGAGTCCCGGTCAGCAGGCAGGACTCCGTGATATTCGGCGTGATAATATCCGCCAGAGGCAGCAGCTCCTTCATCTTCTGAACATGGGTCTCTGTAATGGAGGAGTAGGCTCTGCCGTGGTCTCCCATGACCGGATCCAGCAAAAACAGGGGCGGCCGGAACATTTCCACGAATTCCCGTACAATGTCGATCTGCTCTTCATTTCCTAAGAATCCACAGTATAACCCATCGAAGGTAAGTCCCAGTTCGCCCCACACTTTTATATAATCTCGCATATGAGAGGTATAGTCATCAAAATGGCAGAGAGGAAATCCTAAATGGTTCGATAAAACAGAAGTAGGCACAGGGCATACCTGTACCTTCATTACGCTGATCACGGGCAGGGACACGGTGGTGGAGCAGCGTCCGAAACCGGCAATATCGTTGATCATAGCAAGGCGGGGAACGAAATCCCCGCCTTTTTGTGCATTTCTATCAGAAGTATCGAAATTAGATGTCATGGAATAATCCTGCTTTCTTCAGTGCCGGACGAAGTGCCAGATAGAATACGGAAGCACAGATCACAGCAACGATGGCGTTGACACCGGTAGTTACGGTGCTGATCTTGGCAAGAGCCTTGGAAATATCCTGAGGCACACCCAGCAGATACATTTTATAGAAGTAACCAACCAGTGGATCCGCTACCACGTTAAATGCCATACCGCAGGCAGAAGCAAGAATCGTTACGCCGGTCACATATTTTACGGAATGCTCTTTGCTCAGATGGAAGATCTTGTGAGCAACCAGTCCTACGATCAGACCGATGCACAATTTTAATAAGAAGGTCTTGGGGGCACTGGTTACATAAGCGGTGGTCAGATCGGCGATGGTCATGCCGATGGCACCGGCAAGTCCGCCCCAGTAACCGCCCAGCAGCAGAGCTGCCAGTACGCAGAATACATTGCCCAGATGGAATGCGGTCTTCTCGGGACCCACGGGAATGTCGATCTTGAAGAAAGCAAATCCGATATAGCACAGAGCTGCTAACAGACCTGCCTGCGCCAGCTTCTTCACATCCGCCTTCTGTGCGGGAATTACGCCTGCGATGGCATTGTACAATCCCTTGGCAGTTAACAGGATAGCGAAGAATACCAGAACCAGGCTGTAGGAGTAAGGACGCTCTGCGGACAGCTTCTGGTCGGACAGAGTGGACTTCTGAGCGGACAATTCATCCTTCTGCGCATTCAGGGCATCCAGATCACCGTCTGTTGTGCCGCCGGTGACTGCCTCGATGGAAGCTTCTACTTCTTCCAGCTGTGCCTTGACATCGCTTAACTGGCTGCCATAAGCAACGGATTCCTGATAACTGTTATTGTGGGTAATGACTGCCAGGACGATTCCCAGGATCAGGAGAATGGCTCCCGCAATCAATACACCGTATGATTTTTTCTTTTCCATAATGATGATCTCCTCTTTTAATTTCTTTTTCATAATTCCCATTTGTTCGGTGGGATATGTTAGGATTCAGTGTATAGAAAAAGTGGCTTGCTTAAAAGAGCCAGAATGTGTTTTTTTTATCATACCAGTTTTGGACGTTGATAATACGATCTGCAGGAAAACAAGATTTTCTTGACAAAGGATTGCTTCCTGTACTATATTTCTTATTAGTAGTTTTTATGAGATCAAAGGCAATGACGAAGAGGAGTACACATTTCCCCTTACCAGAGAGAGCGGCTGCATGTATGCGCTGGAAGGCTGCTTCAAGACAGGAATGTGGAAGGTAGCTTCCAAGCCGGAGAGCCGAGACCGGATATTCCGGGCGTAAGTTCTCACGAGTTATCCCCGTTACCGGATAGGACTTTGTAAGAAGTCACGAGGCAGCGCAAGCTGTGAACAAAGGTGGTACCGCGTTACTGACGCCCTTTGCTGACGAGAGTCAGCAGAGGGCTTTTTTGCGACTATTCAGAGCCATGTAAATTCACATGGATAGGTGTCGAATGCTTGCATTCGTAAGAATATCCATGCGGATTTATAGGGCGAAGTAACCTCAATAAGCAAAAGGAAAGCATCGTAGATGCGATTTTGCGCATGAGGTCTGAATAGGAGCAAATGCAAAAAAAGGAGGACAAAATGAGCAAAGAATTAGCCAAGACCTATGACCCCAGCGGCATAGAAGACAGACTGTATCAGAAGTGGCTTGACAAAAAGTATTTCCATGCGGAGGTAGATCACAGTAAGACTCCCTTCACTATCGTGATCCCGCCCCCAAATATCACAGGACAGCTCCACATGGGACATGCATTGGACAACACCATGCAGGATATCCTGATCCGTTATAAGAGAATGCAGGGCTACAATGCACTGTGGCAGCCCGGCACCGACCATGCAAGTATCGCTACCGAGGTCAAGATCATCCAGAAGCTGAAGGAAGAAGGCATCGACAAGCACGATCTGGGACGTGAAAAGTTCTTAGAGAGAGCCTGGGAGTGGAAGAAGGAATACGGCGGACGTATTATTAGTCAGCTGAAAAAGCTGGGCTCTTCCTGCGACTGGGACAGAGAGCGTTTCACCATGGATGAGGGCTGCAACAAGGCTGTGACCGAAGTGTTCGTGAAGATGCACGAAAAAGGCTACATCTACAAGGGTGCCCGTATCGTTAACTGGTGTCCCGTATGTAATACCTCCATCTCCGATGCAGAGGTTGAATATCAGGAGCAGGCAGGACATTTCTGGCATATCAAATATCCGATTGCCGGAACGGACCGTTTCCTTGAAATTGCAACGACCCGTCCGGAGACGTTGCTGGGAGATACCGCGATCGCCGTACACCCGGATGATGAGCGATATAAGGATATCGTAGGAAAGATGGCAATCCTTCCACTTGTAAACCGTGAGATTCCGATCGTTGCTGATTATTATGTAGACAAAGAGTTTGGAACAGGTGCTGTTAAGATCACTCCGGCACATGATCCGAACGATTTCGAGGTTGGAAAGCGTCATAACCTTCCTGAGATCAACATCATGAACGATGATGCAACGATCAATGAAAAGGGTGGAAAATATGCAGGAATGGATCATTGCCATGCTCGTAGTCAGCATTCTGCTGATACTCCGGGACATGGCAAAAACTGTCTTTTCGGGAAAAACGAAGGAAAAAGAAGAAATGCTGCAAAAAGCATTGGAACAGATTGACCGTTATCCGGAATGGAGACAGCAGAGCATAGATATTCAAGCAGAGTTTTTGGAAAAAATACAATCTCTTAGCGATAATCAAAAAGAGTGCGTGGAACGGCTTGAGCGAATT
>OHJU01001596.1_pt1 | contig 9926 bp, 7 predicted proteins | sample 1568711 | NCBI WGS metagenome assembly OHJU01 (sample SAMEA3879574, study PRJEB24766) | human gut metagenome | biome: human-associated habitat; feature: feces | place: USA | collected 1985/1987 | reverse complement strand
CCGACGATACGTCGAGAGTCTGCACGACACTCTGCTGCGGCACCAGTACACGGGGCAGCTTCGCCCCGATATTGGCTTCGACACGCGCGAACTGTCCGGTCTTGAGCCGGTAGGAAGGATTCGGGAAGCGGACGATCAGCACGATCGTCCCCGTAGCCGAAGATACGGCCGTCCGGGTGTAATCGTACTTGCCGAAAAGCGGATAGCGGGTACCGTCCGCCTCGTAAAGCACGATCTCCGAAAGCAGTTCGGCGTTGTCGTAGATATTCGTCCGATTGCTGTCCAACCGAAGGAATTGCGTCATCGGAATCGCAATGGGGACCTGGACCGTATCAATATTCATAATCGTGGTGAGGGTCGGAATTTGCGTACCCGGACCGACATAATCACCGACGGAGCCGTTCGAAGATTCGATAATGCCGTCTATCTGTGCATAGATCTTCGTGTAGCCCAGATTGAGCTGGGCATTCCGCAGAGCCTGCCGGGCCGACTTCACGTCGGCCTCCGAAGCGGCGTACTGCGCCGTATATTGGTCGAGTTGCGTACCGCTGATGGCATTGATCTTGGCCAGCGGCACCGCCCGGTCGAAATTGTTCTTGGCTTCGAGCGCCAGCGCACGGCTCGACTCCAGAGCCGCTTGAGCCGAAAGCAGGGCAGTGTAATACTCACTGTCGTCGATTTCGAAAATCAACTGACCCTTGCGCACGGGCATACCTTTTTTATAGTGCCGGGCTACGAGAAACCCGCTCACACGGGGTTCGACCACCACTTCGTTATCGCTGTTGATCTGGGAAATGAAGCTCCGCCGCGTATAGAGCAAATCGAACTCGGCGACAGCGATTTCGATCTCCATCGGCGGCATCTGCCCGGTATGTCCGGAACGGGAACCGCAGGAAACCGCGAGCAAAGAGAGCGCGAGCAGGATAAAGGGAATTGAAGACGATCTGTAACACATAGTTTCTGCATTTTTCGAAATACACGGCAAGTTATGTGCCTCAACTTGCGGTCAATTCAAATTTTTCGGAGAATAATGTCCCTTTCGGCCCCTCAGGGCGAGCCGGGAGCCCGAATCCGCCCCCCGGCAGGAGCACAGCGGACAGCCGCTCCCGCCTCCCGTCGAAAAACATCCCGTCGCATCCGAAACGAACGAACCGGCCGGACAACATCCGGCATAAATGCTCCCGACGCATCCCGTCCCGGTTTTTACGATACCGGTTGAATTCCGGAAAAAGGGATGCGGCTGGTTTTGTTTTATTTCCGGTTTATGCTATCTTTGCGAAAATAACTTTTGCCCGGACCGGCCGTATTCCGGAAACACGGAACCGCATCGTTCAAGGAATACGCGCCGTTCTCACTCAAAATAAAAAATTCTCGCATGAAAAAACTATTCCGAACCCTGTTTGCCGCAGCCCTGTGCTGTCTGACATTCAAGGCGACAGACGCCTGCACCAACTTCATCATCACCCGGGGAGCCTCCTCGGACGGCTCGGTGATGGTCTCCTACGCCGCCGACTCCCACCAGCTCTACGGCGCACTCTACAAAACCTTCGCCGGGCGCTACAAACCCGGCACGATGCTCCCGGTCTATGACTGGGACTCGGGCCGCTACCTGGGAGAAATTCCGCAAGCGGCACAAACATACGCCACGATCGGCAACATGAACGAACATTCGCTCATCATCGCCGAATCGACCTACGGCGGACGCGAGGAGCTGGCCGATTCGACGGGTCGCATCGATTACGGCTCGCTCATCTACATCACCCTGCAACGCGCCAAGACTGCCCGCGAAGCGATCCGGATCATCGTGGATCTGGCCAACACCTACGGCTACGCTTCGAGCGGCGAATCCTTCTCGATCGCCGACCAGAACGAAGCCTGGATCATGGAGCTGATCGGCAAGGGCTGCGAGCTCGATGCCGAGGGTAACAACACCCGCAAGGGCATCGTCTGGGTAGCTCGCCGCATTCCCGACGGATACGTTTCGGCACACGCCAACCAGTCGCGCATCACGACTTTCCCGCTCGACGATCCCGAGAACTGCCTCTACGCTCCCGACGTGATCTCCTTCGCCCGTGAAAAGGGCTATTTCAACGGCCCGGACGAGGAGTTCAGCTTCTGCGATGCCTACGCTCCGGCCGATTTCGGCACAGTGCGCGGATGCGACGCCCGCGTGTGGGCGTTCTTCCGCACCGTAGCGGACGACATGGATCAATACACGGACTATGCAATGGGATACAACATGTCCAACCGGATGCCTCTCTGGGTGAAACCCCGCACCAAAGTCGATCCCAAGACCGTTTTCGACGCCATGCGCGACCACTACGAAGGAACTCCGATGGACATGACCCAGGACATCGGTGCGGGCGGACATGCCCTGCCGTACCGCTGGCGCCCGATGGATTTCGAAGTGGACGGCGTAACCTACCTGAACGAGCGTGCGGTAGCAACCCAGCAGACCGGATTCTGGTTCGTGGCACAGGCCCGGCCCTGGCTGCCGGACGACATGGGCATCCTCTGGTTCGGGGTGGACGACGCAGCGACATCCTGCCTGACGCCGATCTACTGCTCGGCAACCGAGGTTCCCGAATGTTTCCGCGAGGGCAACGGCACGATGCTCAAATATTCGCCCACGTCGGCATTCTGGCTCTTCAACCGCGTAACCAACTTCGCCTATCTGCGTTACGATCTGATCGCGGCCGACATCCGCAAGGTGGTTGACGAGTGGGAGAATACCCGTTTGGAGGAGGTCAAACAGATCGACGCAGCCACAGAGGGCGACTCGCCCAAGAAACGGCAGAAACGGCTTACCCGTTATTCGGTGGATATGGCCCGGCAACTCTTCGACCGCTGGACGGAACTCGACCGGTACCTGCTCGTCAAATACATCGACGGCAACCTGAAGAGCGAAACCGAACCGGGTAAATTCCTCGACAACGGCAACGGGCGCGACATTCCCGACAAGATCCAGTTCCCGGGCTATAACGAAAAGTGGAAACGCGCCGTAGTAGCCGACCACGGTGAAGTGCTGAAAGTAATTCAATAAACACATACAAAAAATATGAAATACGATATCATTGTGATCGGCAGCGGTCCGGGCGGTTACGTAGCCGCCATCCGCGCTGCTCAACTGGGTAAGAAAGTGGCTGTCGTAGAGCGTGCCGAGGCCGGCGGCGTATGCCTCAACTGGGGTTGCATCCCGACCAAAGCGCTGCTCAAGAGCGCCCAGGTTTACAACTATTGCAAGTCGGCCGAACATTACGGACTCGACTTCGCAGGCGAAGTGCGGCCCAACCTCGAAAAGATCGTAGCCCGCTCGCGCGGCGTGGCCGAAACGATGAACAAAGGCGTGTTGTTCCTGCTCAAAAAGAACAACGTGGAGCTGATCAACGGCTTCGCAAAACTGAAAGGAAACGGCCGGATCGACGTGGACGGCACGGAGTACGAAGCCGACCACATCATCCTCGCCACCGGAGCACGGCCCCGCGAAATGCCGTTCATGCCCATCGACGGAGAGCACGTGATCTCCTCGAAGCAGGCGCTCGTACTGCCCAAACTGCCCGAAACGATGATCGTCGTGGGATCGGGTGCCATCGGCAGCGAGTTCGCTTATTTTTATGCCGCGCTGGGTGTGAAGGTCACCATCGTCGAGTATCTGCCCCAGATCATGCCCCTCGAAGACGAAGAGGTCGCCAAAACCATGGAACGCTCGTTCCGCAAGCTGAAAGCGACCATACTTACTTCGACCACCGTGAAATCGGTGAAAGTCAATGCCGAAGGCAAATGCGACGTCGAGGTGGAAGGCAAGAAGGGCACGGAAACGCTGGTAGCCGATATCGTCCTCTCGGCCGTCGGCATCAAATCCAACATCGAGGGGATCGGCCTGGAAGAGTTGGGCATCAAGACCGAACGCGACAAAGTCATCGTCGATAAACAGTACCGCACCAACGTACCGGGCATTTACGCCATCGGCGACATCGTACCCGGTCCGGCCCTGGCGCACGTAGCGTCGGCCGAAGCGCTCTGCTGCGTGAATGCCATCTGCGGCCTACACTCCGAGCCGGTGGACTACACGACGATTCCCTCGTGCGTATTCACCTCGCCGGAAGTGGCTTCGGTCGGTATGACCGAACGACAGGTCAAGGAGATGGGTATCGACTACAAAGTGGGACGCTTCCCCTTCACCGCTTCGGGCAAAGCGACCGCCGCAGGCGACCGCGACGGCTTCGTAAAACTGATCTTCGACCAGAACGACAAGCTGCTGGGAGCACATCTGGTGGGAGCGAACGTAACCGAAATGCTGGCCGAGCCGACGCTCGCCAAATCGCTGGGAGCGACGGTACAGCAGATCGCACACACAATCCACGCACACCCGACCATGAACGAAGGAGTTATGGAGGCGGCCGAGGTAGCTCTGGGTGCCGCGATCCACGTATAAATCGAAAATTACCGCAATGCGAACGGGGACGGCCTGCACAGGATCGTCCCCGTTTCATTTGCATACGCCCGTCAAGGAGTAATCGATAACACCGAAGGAATCATGGCCCCGGGACGATCGGCGATTGAATGAAAAGAAAAGCGGCCGAACGAAACAATCGAAGAGAAAACCACCCGAACATAAGGGAAAACAGGCTGCCGGATCGAAGCGAAGGCGGCCTCTACTTTTCCACCGATGAAAAATAGCGGAGAGCGGGCAGCCGGGTTTCCCGCACGAATACTTCCGGCGGATAGAGCACATCGCTCAGGAAAAGGCCCTGGGCGGGTGCTCCGGCGCTCGACCGCGAAAGATCGCGGCTGGCGACGATGTCGCGGAACTGTTCAACGGTATAACGTCCCCGGCCCACATCGACCAGCGTGCCGACGATAGCCCGCACCATATTCCGCAGAAAGCGGTCCGCACGAATCGTAAAGCAAAGCGTACCGTCCCGGCCGACCGTCCAGTCGGCCCGTTTGAGATGGCAGATATTGGTCTTGTTGTCGGAATTGAGCTTGGCGAACGACGTGAAATCCTCGAACTCCATCAATACGTCGGCCGCACGGTTCATTGCCGCCACGTCCAGCGGTACGTAATATTGCCAGGAAGCGGCTCGTGTAAAGGGATTCTTGCGCGGTTCGATATAGTAGCGGTACTCCCGCTCCCGGGCGCTGAAACGGGCGTGAGCATCGGCCGCGACCGGCACGATGCGGCTTACGGCAATATCGCCGGGAAGCATATGGTTGAGCTTGAAAACGACCTGTTCCGGATCGGCGACGGGAGAGGAAGTGTCGAAATGCGCCACGTAATAGGAGGCATTCACTCCCGTATCGGTGCGTCCGGCACCGGTCAACAGAATCGGTTCACGGAGCAGGGTAGAGATTGCCCCTTCGATCGTCTGTTGTACCGACGGCATATCGGGCTGCCGCTGCCAACCGCAATAGGCTCCGCCGTTGTATCTCAATTCGATAAAATAACGCATCGTTTTTCCATTTATCACATCTTGCAGGCAGTCCCCGCATTTCGGGAGGAATCCCAGCCGGCTCGTCCCGAATCTTTCGATCCCGAGCCGAGAATCACGGCTGATCGGATCTCCATTCGCAAAAAGAATCCGAACCCATGATACTCTGCAAAGATAGTGAAAGGTGAGAGCAATCGTGCGGGCTTGCACGCAAAGATTGCCGAACCGCCTCCCATCTTCCGCAAAGATAGTGAAAGCCGACAGAAAACGGGCACTTGTTCCCAGTTTTCCGAGACGCAACCTATTTAAGACTATGTCAAAGATAATAAAATCCGGAACGCCAACTCCGCTCCATAAAAAACGAGGTCGAAACCCGATAGGATTTCGACCCCGCATCTATACTATCCCGCGATTATTTGCGCGGCTTGATGTTCAGTTTCACCGGACGAATCATATTCTCGGGCTTGAGAATCGTGTCAAGCTCCTCCTTCGAGAGAATACCGTGCTCGAGCACCAGATCATAGACGCCGCGGCCCGTAGCGAGAGCCTCCTTAGCGATCTTGGTCGAATTCTTGTAACCGATGATCGGGTTGAGAGCCGTCACCACGCCGATACTGTTCTTCACGTAATCGGCACAGCGCTCGCGGTTGGCCGTAATGCCGTCCACGCAGAGCGTGCGGAGCGTATCGAAGCCGTTCATCAGCAACTCGGCGGACTCGAAATCGCACTGGGCCATCACCGGCTCCATGGCGTTGAGCTCCATCTGGGCCGCCTCGCCGCTCATCGTAACGCACAACTCGTTGCCGATCACCTTGTAGGCGATCTGGTTCATTACCTCGGGGATCACGGGGTTCACCTTACCCGGCATGATCGACGATCCCGGCTGACGGGCCGGCAGGTTGAACTCGGCCAGACCGCAGCGGGGGCCCGAAGCCAGCAGGCGCAGGTCGTTGCAGATTTTGTTCATCTTCACGGCGACACGCTTCATGGCGGAAGCGTAACCGACCAGGCACGAAGTATCGGACGTAGCGCCTACCAAGTCGCCCGTCAAACGGATCTTCCAGCCGGTGATCCGAGCGATGTTCTCGGTGCACAGCTCGGCATAGCCCGGCTCGGCGCAGATACCCGTACCGATCGCCGTAGCACCCATATTGATCGTCAGGAAATCCTCGGCAGCTTCGTTCAGGTGAACGATCTCATCGCGCAGGATGCTGGCGAAACCGTGGAAAGTCTGGCCCAAAGTCATCGGCACGGCGTCTTCGAGCTGCGTGCGGCCCATCTTGAGGACATCGGCGAACTCCGCAGCCTTCTTTTCGAAGGATTCGATCAGTTGCTTCAGGTGCTCGACCAGCTTCAGATGCGTAGCGTACATACCCAGGTGAATAGCCGTCGGGTAGGCGTCGTTGGTCGATTGCGCACAGTTCACGTCGTCGTTGGGCGAGCAGTACTGGTATTCGCCGTACTGATGGCCCATGATCTCCAACGCGCGGTTGGCGATCACTTCGTTGGCGTTCATGTTGGTCGTCGTACCGGCACCGCCCTGGATCATATCCACGGGGAATGCGTCGTGGTGCTTGCCGTCCATGATCTCGCGGCAGGCCTGTGCGATCGCATTGAACTTCTCGTCGGTGAGCAGCCCCAGCTTGTGATTGGCTTCCGCAGCTCCCAGCTTGGTAACGGCGAGTCCCTTGATGAAGAGGGGATACTCGTTCAAATACCCCGCAGGGTCTGGACACCGTAAAGTACGTCGGCAGGCAACTCTACGCTGCCGAGCAGGTCGCTCTCCGTACGCATTTTCTGATTATTTGCCATAATACTTATAATTTATAATTGTTTTTAACGTTTATGTTTCGATCCGTCGCGAATTTAATTCGACAAAATTAACACTTTATTTTCAATTCGTGCCAACAAACCATATAAACTTGAAACTATTTTTTATTTCGGCGGCGAATAGCTATATTTGCGATAATATACCGTAAAATCCCCTTCAGCCAATGAAAGCAGCGATCATCGGACACGGCAAAATGGGCCGTGAAATCGAAAAAATACTCCTCGAAAGGGGGCACCGTATCGGGGCCGTCATCGACGAGGCGAACGCATCGGAACTGGACGCCGCACACCTGGTCGGCATCGACGTAGCACTGGAGTTCACGACCCCCGACGCGGCCTACGGCAACATCCGGGCGTGCATCGACGCAGGGATTCCGGTCGTCAGCGGCACGACGGGCTGGACAAATCGTCTGGAGGAGTTGCGCAGCTATTGCCGGGAAAAAGACGGTGCACTCTTCTACGCCTCGAACTACTGCCTGGGCGTCAACCTGATGTTCCGCCTCAACCGCAGGCTGGCCCGGATGATGGAGCGCTTCGACGCCTACGACGTACGGATCGAAGAGATTCACCACACCCAGAAAAAGGACGCTCCGAGCGGCACGGCCATCACGCTGGCAGAAGGGATCATCAGCGAAATCGGGCGCAAGACGGGCTGGGTGAACGAATCCAGCGACGATCCCTCGCAAATCGTCGTCACCTCCCTGCGCGAAGGAGCGGTTCCGGGTACACACACGGTAACTTACGAATCGGACGACGACCGGATCGAACTCAAACATACGATCAAAAACCGCCGGACACTGGCTCTGGGCGCCGTCGTCGCTGCGGAGTTTCTCTGCGGCAAAAAGGGTGTCTATACGATGGACGACCTGCTGAAATAAACGATACAGAACATGGGAAAAATCAAAGCTTTCTTCCGCAACAAATGGGTGGGATTCACCCTGGCAAGCATTCTATACATTCTGTGGTTCGTCCTCTGGACGGGCAACTGGTGGCTGCTGCTGGGCGAAATCGTCATCTTCGACCTTTATATCACGCGTTATTTCTACAAATACGTCTGGCGGCACAACGCCGAGATGTGCAAGAAAAGCAAGAGCTACAAAGCCGTTTACGAATGGGTGAATGCGATCATTTTCGCCACCGTCGTAGCGTCGCTGGTACACATCTTCTTCTTTCAGATGTACGTGATCCCCTCGTCGTCGATGGAGAAATCGCTGCTGGTCGGGGACTATCTCTACGTCAGCAAGGTAGCCTACGGTCCCCAGATGCCCAATACCCCGGTGGCATTTCCGTTCGTACACCATACGATGCCTTTTTCGAAAACCAAAAAATCGTTCTCCGAAAGCGTCAAATGGCCTTATCACCGCCTCAAGGGACTGGGCCGAATCGAGCGCAACGACGTAGTGGTATTCAACTTTCCGGCAGGCGATACGGTGCTGCTCGAGCGGCAGGACGTTTCGTACTACGACGTACTGCGGCAGTACCAGCAAACTTTCGGACGTCAGGCCGGCCGCGAACGGCTGATGCAGGAATACACGGTCATCACGCGCCCGGTGGACAAGCGTGAAAACTACATCAAACGCTGCATCGGCCTCCCGGGGGATTCGATACGAATCGAGGAAACGGCGGTTTACGTCAATGGGAAACCGCAGGAGCCCGTCGCCGGAAAACAGTTCATGTATCTGGTGGAAACCACCTCGCCGATCACCCAATACGCACTCGACAATCTGGGTATCACCGAATGGAGCAACAAGGGCACGCTCTACTACATGGCGCTCACCGACGAGAACGCCGCAGAACTGGAGAAACTGGACAACGTCGCTTCCGTACAGAAATACATCGCCCGCAGTCCCAATTTCGATGTCTTTCCGCAGGATCGCCGCTATGCGTGGAATCAGGACAACTATGGCCCGATCTGGATTCCCCAAGCGGGAACGGCCGTTGCGCTGACGGCCGACAACCTGCCCCTGTACCGGCGGATTATCGAAACGTACGAAGGCAATGACCTGCGTGTGGACGAAGAAGGGAAGATCTTCATCAACGGCGAACAGACCGACACCTATACTTTCCGGATGAACTATTACTGGATGATGGGCGACAACCGCCACAATTCGGCGGACTCCCGCTTCTGGGGATTCGTTCCCGAAGACCACATCGTCGGCAAAGCCTCCTTCATCTGGCTGTCGCTGGATCCCGAAAAGAGCTTCCCCGCGAACATCCGCTGGAACAGGATGTTCACCAAAGTCAAATAAAACAAGGGTAGTCGTGACCTCGGACAGTTATCATACGCTTGCCGGGCCTGCGGAAGCCATCTACAAAGAGAAAAGCAGCAAGTTCCTCGCTTATGCCTATCCGGTCGAAAGCGAGGAGGAGATTCGCACGCTGCTCGATGCGCTGCGCAAGAAATATTACGACGCGACGCACCACTGTTACGCGTGGCGGCTGGGTCCGCACGGCGAAACGTTCCGCGCCAACGACGACGGGGAACCCTCGGGAACGGCCGGAAAACCGATCCTCGGACAACTGCTCTCGAACGACATCACGGACTGCCTGGTGGTCGTGGTCCGCTACTTCGGCGGCACGAAACTGGGGGTTCCGGGGCTGATCGCCGCCTACCGGGAGTCGGCGGCCGAGGCCATCGCAGCGGCCGAAATCGTGGAACTGACG
>OHJU01001594.1_pt1 | contig 9950 bp, 8 predicted proteins | sample 1568711 | NCBI WGS metagenome assembly OHJU01 (sample SAMEA3879574, study PRJEB24766) | human gut metagenome | biome: human-associated habitat; feature: feces | place: USA | collected 1985/1987 | reverse complement strand
GTGGGGTTCTGCTTACGTATTCGGCCATGCACGTTATATGAACGGTGCTGCTACCAATCCTGATTTCGACGTTGTAGCACGCGCTGCTGTTCAGATCAAAAACGCTATTGACGCTACAATCGAACTGGGTGGTTCAAACTATGTATTCTGGGGCGGTCGCGAAGGTTATATGTCTTTGCTGAACACTGACCAGAAACGTGAAAAAGAACACCTTGCAAAGATGTTGACTATCGCTCGTGACTATGCACGTGCTCGTGGCTTTAAAGGTACTTTCCTGATTGAGCCGAAACCGATGGAACCGACAAAACATCAGTATGACGTAGATACTGAAACGGTTATCGGCTTCCTGAAAGCTCACGGTTTGGATAAGGATTTCAAAGTAAACATCGAGGTTAATCACGCAACTTTGGCTGGCCATACTTTCGAACACGAACTAGCTGTAGCTGTTGACAACGGCATGTTGGGTTCTATTGATGCTAACCGTGGTGACTACCAGAACGGTTGGGATACTGACCAATTCCCTATCGATAACTACGAACTAACTCAGGCTATGATGCAGATCATCCGCAACGGTGGTTTGGGCAATGGCGGTACTAACTTCGACGCTAAGACCCGTCGTAACTCTACCGACCTGGAAGATATCTTCATCGCTCACATTGCAGGTATGGATGCTATGGCACGTGCTCTGGAAAGTGCAGCTAAATTACTGGAAGAATCTCCTTATAAGAAAATGTTGGCTGACCGTTACGCATCATTCGACGGTGGCAAGGGTAAGGAATTCGAAGAAGGCAAATTGTCTTTGGAAGATGTTGTAGCTTATGCGAAAGCTAACGGCGAACCGAAGCAAACCAGCGGTAAGCAGGAATTGTATGAAGCAATCGTAAATATGTATTGTTAATATAATAAAGGTGGTAGGGTGACAGAGTGATAAGTGATATCACTCTATCACCTTTATCACTCTACCACTTATCTCTTTATCACTTTTTACTCATTTATCAACCTAATCTTTTTTATCATGAATGATGCTAACAATGGTAGTAAACTCTACCTATATTCTATTACAACCGTTGCCATTCTGGGAGGCCTACTGTTCGGTTACGATACGGCGGTAATCTCGGGTGCGGAGAAGGGCTTGGAAGCTTTCTTCCTGATGGCTACGGATTTCCAATATGACAAGGTGATGCACGGTATCACTTCTTCCAGCGCACTTATCGGCTGTGTGATCGGTGGTGCTCTTTCCGGTTTCTTCGCTTCCCGCCTGGGACGACGCAATTCGTTGAGACTGGCATCCGTGCTGTTCTTCCTGTCTGCATTGGGTTCTTACTATCCTGAAGTTTTATTTTTCAACTACGGTGAGCCAAACATGGAATTGCTCATCGCATTCAATTTGTATCGCGTATTGGGCGGTATTGGTGTAGGTCTTGCCTCTGCCGTATGTCCGATGTATATCGCAGAAATTGCGCCTTCTAATATTCGTGGAACGTTGGTATCTTGTAACCAGTTTGCCATTATCTTCGGTATGTTGGTGGTTTATTTCGTTAACTTCCTGATTATGGGCGATCACACGAATCCTATTATTGATAAAAGCGCTGAAGGCATATTGTCAGTGAATGCCGCTTCGGATATGTGGAGCGTACAAACAGGCTGGCGTTATATGTTCGGTTCGGAAGCATTCCCGGCTGCATTATTCGGTTTCCTCCTTTTCTTTGTACCGAAGACTCCGCGTTATCTGGTGCTGGTACATCAGGACGAAAAGGCATACTCTATCCTGGAGAAGGTGAATGGTGCAAGCAAAGCAAAAGAAATTCTGGCAGAAATCAAGGCTACTTCCAAGGAAAAGACAGAGAAACTGTTCTCTTACGGTGTGGCAGTTATCGTTATCGGTATTTTGCTTTCCGTATTCCAGCAGGCCATTGGTATCAATGCCGTACTCTACTATGCTCCGCGTATTTTTGAAAATGCAGGTGCTGAAGGTGGTGGTATGATGCAGACTGTCATCATGGGTATTGTAAACATTGTATTTACTCTTGTAGCTATCTTTACTGTAGACCGTTTCGGACGCAAGCCGTTGCTGATTATCGGTTCTATCGGTATGGCAGTAGGTGCATTTGCAGTGGCAATGTGCGACAGCATGGGAATCAAGGGTATCGTTCCGGTTCTTTCCGTGATTGTATACGCAGCTTTCTTTATGATGTCATGGGGACCGATTTGCTGGGTATTGATTTCAGAAATCTTCCCGAATACCATCCGTGGCAAAGCCGTAGCTATTGCAGTAGCTTTCCAATGGATTTTCAACTATATCATATCCTCTACATTCCCGGCACTGTACGATTTCAGTCCGATGTTCGCATACAGCTTGTATGGCATCATCTGCGTTGCAGCCGCCTTCTTCGTTTGGCGTTGGGTACCCGAAACGAAGGGTAAGACTCTGGAAGATATGAGTAAACTTTGGAGAAGAAACAAGTAAAATTCTCTCTCCTTTAAGATCTTATGAATGTAAAAAGGTGCAACTGAAACTATCGGTTGCACCTTTTCTTTTTTGATAAATATAAGTTCCGAATCTTTAATTGAACACGTATCGCAGGCCAATTTGAAGCTTCCAACATTCACTGTAATTCAGGTTTCGGGTGAAGCTTTCGGTAGGATAGTTACCGTCACTGTCTTTGTACATAGAGAAAACAGGAGTATTTCTTTCACCCGTACCCTTATAGGTAAGGATGCGTCCACCGTTAGCGCCGGACATGTTCTTTGTTACGCCCCATTTGCTGTTCAGTAAGTTACCTATATTCAGGATATCCAGGCTGAGTTGCAGCGTATTCTTAGTTTTGCCAATCTTCACGAAGAAGTCGCGGCTCCAACGGAAATCAAAGCGGTGTATCCAAGGAGCACTTGCCGAATAAGCTTCGGCATATTCGCCTTTATGCTTCTTCAGATAAGGGTCTTGATTCACGAACTTCCAGAAAGCATCTGCATCTTCAGCACTCGTGAATTTGATTTCATCTTTCGTCTTCGGGATATAAATGAGGTCATTGGTCACACCGTCACCGTTCATGTCATTAGAGTACATAAAACTGTAGCTGCCGGATGAGTAACCACTGTAAAAGAGGCTGAAATTAGAAGTACTTCTTTTGTTTACGTGTACACGCCAGTTAATGGAAGCTATTACACGGTTGGGAGTAACGTAACGTGAACGCATCAATCCTGAATTATTCGGACCGTTGATGGAAGGCATGTTTGTCCACGCAGAGTTGGCATCTGAACCGGGCATCCCACTGATTTCCTTGGATTCGGTGTGCGTGTAGGCGGCCATGATATTCACATTTTTCGCAGGTTCGGCAAATACGGTGATATTGCCTGTCCAGCCCCATCCTTTGGATGTATTGGTCAAGACGTTTGCACTGTTGATATTGGTGTGTTCCAAATAGTTTTCAGGATAGATGTAGCGCTCGTCTGGACCGTTGAAGCGCTGCCACGTATCTTCCGGACTCTTTATATTATAGTTAAATTGACGTACGGCATTGATATCTTTGGAGAACATACCCTCTAATGTAACGGTAAGAGGGAAGGAGGCGGGTATCTGATAATCCAGGGCAAGGGAGGTCTTCCACACTTGCGGCATTTTGAAATCAGGATCGATACCTACGATACCGCTTGGCAACACACCTTCTTCGGGAGTGATGGTAGTGGGAAGTCCTAATGTAGAAATCATTTGGTTTACGTCTATTATCATGTTACCTTTCAGTAACTCCAGACGCGGATCACGGTTTATAACTTTACCGTCCTTATATCGTGTGGTGATACTTACCAGATTCTGGATCATTCCGGAATTGGTTGGCATATTGGTAAAGAATACCAAAGGAATACGTCCTGTGAAAAATCCCGAACCACCACGCACTTTCAGGGTTTTATCATTGAATACGTCCCAAGTAAAACCCAGACGTGGTGAGAATTGCAATTTACTGTCAGGCCATGCACCTGTATCGATGTGCATGCCGTTAAAATCCAAATCATAAATAGCCTGATTGCGCATTAATTCGTTCAGGAAACTCAGGTTGTCCATACGTATGCCCGCAGTCAGTTTGAAGTTATCGCGAATGTTCCATTCATCTTGCAGATAGACGCCCAACTGGCCGAAATTCACATCAGCAGAAGGCTTTGTATTTCCGTTGTAGCCATAAGCCAAGGCGAAAGATTCGGGAGCAGCTCCATTTTTGAAATCCTCGAAGCTGGAGTATCGGTAATATCCTGTTCCGTTGCGCATGTAAGAGTTACTCGCCTTCTGGTGTTCGTAACTGATACCGGCTGTTAATTTATGGGTACCCAGGTAATAGGTGAAGTTGTCTACGATGGTCGTCACCGTATTCTTCACTTTATTATTGTAAGTAAACAATTCATAGCCGGCCGTCATATATGGTTCCAGAATCTGGTTACCCTCATTGTTATATCCGTACATGATGTCAATGAAAGGGAACAAGCCGGAATTTGTACCGCGTTCATCCGTCATATCACTGTAAGTAAATAGCAGCTGATTGGATATGGCAGATGTAAAACGGCTATTTAATTCGGCAGTAACAGAGTTTACAATATTCTGCAAGGAATAGCAGGAATTAGCGTATGACATGGAATATTGGGAAACACGGTCATAAGCCAGGCGATATCCGGTATTTCCGGAACTTCCATTTGGAGCATTCCAAGTTTTGTTGTTTGTAAAGTTATAACGTACGCTCAATTTATTCCCTTTATCTATATTCCAGTCGATACGCCCCAATAGTTTCAGATTAGTGATATTGGCAGGAAAGTTAGTGAAAGAACCGGTGTCATAACCATATTTGTCTTTTAGTATCTGAGAGAATTCAACCATATCTGCTGCTGTGGCACGGGAGATGGTAGAGTTGTTAGGAGTTTCACCTTCTTGGGCAGCGCGCCATTTTACAACCTGCTGCGGACTCTTTTCATACTCTACATTTGCAAAGAAGAACAGCTTGTCTTTAATGATAGGACCACCCAATGTAGCACCGTAAACAGTCTTGGACTCTTCGGCACGCGCCCCGAAATCAGTATTGCCAATTTTGTTACCGCGCATCACTTCATTGTTGAAGTACATATAAGCGCTGCCTCTGTAAGCGTTTGTACCCGATTTCGTAATGGCATTAATGCCTGCACCGATAAAGTTTGCCTGACGCACATCGTATGGGGCAATCACAACCTGTACTTCATCAATGGCATCCAGTGAAATAGGATTTCCACCTCCGGGCAGATTAGAAGACAAGCCGAAGTTATTATTTAAGTTCGCGCCATCTACCGTGAACGTATTGGAACGTCCGTCGCGGCCTCCAAAATTGTTTCCTGACGCATACGGGGAAATGCGGGTAAAATCGCTGATACTACGGTTAATACTGGGCAATGTGGTGAGCTGCTCAGAAGAAACATTGGTAGTAGCTCCTGTCTTTTCAGCACTGAACTTTGACTTGCTGGCTGTAATGGTGATTTCTCCCAATAATTCCGAAGCTTCGTGCAGGGTTACATTCAAAGAATAAGTCTCACCCAGTTGCAGCTGGATGCCTGTATAGATTGCAGTCTGATAACCTACATATGATACCGTTACCTTGTAAGGACCACCGGAGCGCATGCCTTGCAGACTGAAACGTCCGTCTATATTGGTAACAGCACCGTAACTGGTTCCGGAAGGTTCGTGTACGGCTACAACCGTAGCACCGATGACAGCTTCTTCGTCAGCCACCACTTTACCACTCATTCCGGCAGTAGTTACCTGTGCCTTGAGCATTCCTGTAAGGGAAAGCAAAAGCACAAACAGGAATAACATCTTTTTAGCCATGATTTTTTTAATTTAAAAAGGAATAAACTGAAAGTTGTAGAAAACGATGCAAAAGTATAAAAAAAGCAAAATACTCTTATTCCTAAAGTGTTAAATCCTCATTTCTTTTTTTGCAGAGTCACTTTCTCACAAAAATGTTTATTCCGGGAGACAATGTATAAGTTTAAACCGTACCTTTGCAGCGGATTTAACTTTTGGTATAAAAAAGAGACATTATGGACTCATTGAAAATCAACAAAGTACAGTTGCGTAATTTACAGATAGAAGACTACGAGCAACTGGCGCAATCATTCACCCGTGTATATACGGATGGAAGCGATGTGTTTTGGACACACAAACAAATTGAAAAACTCATCCGAATTTTCCCCGAAGGACAGATTGTAACCGTGGTAGACGAAAAAATTGTCGGCTGCGCACTTTCCATTATTGTGAATTACGATGATGTGAAGAACGATCATACTTATGCACAGGTGACGGGTAAAGAAACCTTCAATACCCATAACCCTAAAGGCAATATATTATATGGTATTGAAGTCTTTATTCATCCCCAATACCGTGGGCTCCGGCTGGCACGTCGTATGTACGAATACCGCAAGGAGCTTTGTGAAACTCTGAACCTGAAAGCTATTATGTTCGGTGGACGTATTCCCAACTATTATAAATACTCAGATCAGCTTCGCCCGAAAGAGTATATAGATAAGGTAAAGCAGAAAGAAATTTTCGACCCTGTATTGACCTTTCAGCTTTCCAATGATTTCCACGTACGCAAGGTAATGCGCAATTACTTGCCGAATGACGAGGAATCCAGGCATTATGCTTGTCTGTTGCAATGGGATAACATTTACTATCAGGAACCCACAGAAGAATATATTGCACCGAAAACCACCGTGCGCGTAGGATTGGTGCAGTGGCAGATGCGTAGTTATCAGACACTGGATGACCTGTTTGAACAGGTAGAATTCTTTGTGGATGCCGTATCCGATTATAAGAGTGACTTCATTCTTTTCCCCGAATACTTCAATGCCCCACTGATGGCAAAATTCAATAATGAAGGGGAGTCACAGGCCATTCGCGGACTGGCGGCTTATACAGAGGAGATTAGAGAACGATTTGTAAAGTTGGCTATCAGTTACAACATCAATATCATTACGGGTAGCATGCCGCTCATTAAAGAAGACGGACTTTTGTATAATGTCGGTTTCCTTTGTCGCCGCGATGGTAGTTTTGAGATGTATGAGAAGTTGCACGTCACACCCGATGAAATAAAAAGCTGGGGATTAAGTGGCGGAAAGGCTTTGCAGACATTCGATACGGACTGTGCTAAGATCGGCGTACTGATTTGCTATGATGTGGAATTTCCGGAATTATCCCGTATTATGGCAGACCAGGGTATGCAGATTTTATTCGTTCCTTTCCTGACGGATACGCAAAATGCTTACTCGCGTGTAAAGGTATGCGCCCATGCCCGTGCCATCGAAAATGAATGTTTCGTTGTCATTGCCGGTAGTGTAGGTAATCTTCCGCGTGTGCACAATATGGATATTCAGTATGCACAGTCAGGTGTATTTACCCCCTGCGACTTTGCATTCCCAACGGATGGCAAGCGTGCAGAAGCCACACCGAATACAGAAATGATACTGGTATCCGATGTGGATCTGGATTTATTGAATGAATTGCATACTTACGGCAGTGTACGCAATCTGAAAGACAGAAGAAGCGACTTGTATGAGGTAAGGATGAAGAAATAAAACAATCGGATTATTTATTCATTTTATTGAAACGTAGCCAGACAATATGTATTTCCGTATTATTGTACCAATAATAAATTCTACATAGAGGATGAGATAGAATAGACCTATATTTCTTGTCTTTTCCACGTTTTTCGAGCTGGCCAACAGTGGGCATTAATAAAATCTTGCACATCGCTTCATCTACATTCTTTGCAAAGGTGACAGCGAATTGTATTCCCAGATTTACAGCATACCAATATGCAGTCTTTTGAAATACGGCAAGTGCCCGCTTTGTCCAGATTACTTTAAGTTCAGCCATAAATTGAAAGCGGCTTTTACTTCTTCATCAGTAGCAATACCGCTGGCTTCTGACTGTTTTGATTCTTTTTCAAATTCCTCATCAGTATATTGGCAGGGTATAGGTTTGCCTATCAGAAAATTCTCTTTTTCAAGTTCTTCTGCAAATTCCCTGTCAAGATGTGTATATGCAAATTCTTTGGCACGTTGATAACGCTCCTCAAAGCTTTCCTCATCTTTATCGAGCATGCTGCTGATTTTAGACAATAGCACGGCATCGTCCATTTGTTCTATTCTGTCTTTTATGTGATTGCGCAAGGCATTCAGCATCGGACGGCTATAGTAAGTTGCAGCTGACTCTTTTACTTTTCCCATAACATAACGTTTTGTACAAAGTTACACTTTAATGCCACAGTAACAAAAGAAATAAATCTTTTTATTTCTACTTTATCTCGAATCTCACCAGCATCGAATAATTCAGTTTTATCGTACGGAAAGCATCGTAAGCTTCTGACTGTGATGAACTCACATTGCTCTGGGCTGCAAAATACCGGGGATAACCTGCACTTTCCTGCGGTTCGACAATGCGGATGACATCTCCCAGGCGTTTGCCTAATGCTTCCACCAAATATCCTGCTTTCTTTTGTGCAGCTTTCAGTGCCTCTATCTTACCTTGTTGCCGATAAACCTGCATATCTTTATTCTTCAGTTCTCCGATGCGCATGTAGCTGATGCCTTTCATATCGATAACCTTTAGAATCTCATCAATCTGACTAAAATCGGTCAACGTAATATCAAACCGTTTAGATACCAGGAATTCAAATCCGCGTTCACGCCAATAATCACCTACCTCTTGTGTACGGATGGCGTCTTCCGGAATCCCAATCTTTCGCAAGGCAGCTCTCAAATTTCTCTCTATTCCGATCAATGGCACTTTAGTCCGATAATTCTCCGGTTTGGACTTTCCGTCAAATTCCTCTTCCCAATATTCTTTAATCTCGATAAGATAATGAATCTCGTCGGGCACAAGAGTTATTTCCGAAGTTCCAGTAACTTCGATATACTTCGCATTATCAGCCTCCTGACTGAATACAGTGCTATAAACCAATAGAAATACGGCAAATAATAAAAATCTAGTTTTCATAATAGTATGTTCTTTTGAGAATTATACTTGCAATGATACAAAAAAAAGAGGATATTGTGATAATCATCTACTCTCATTTCAAGAATTCATACAAGAAATGTGATATCCTGAGATAACGGCAGAGTCTTTTTAGTTCTTATTTTTAATTGCCCATTCTTTTTCGATAGCTTGGCGAATCATTTCCAGATTATCCCAATTCCTGCCACCGGAAGCGTGCCAACGATTATTAGTAGGATTACAACGGCTATTATAAGCCATGTGCGGATTTCCGAGCTTCATATCGGATTTTTTGATTTGCAAAGTTACGGATGTGACAGAGAAAGGACAAATTTCAATCAGGAAAAGATAATAACTGGAACTTGTTTTTACCTTGAACGAGGTAAACTGACGTTAATAAATAAACTACCAATGCTCTCTTGAAAAAACTCTTTCTTTTCTCCTACGCATTTCATAAATAAATGATTTCTTTTAGAGAAATGAATTAAGTCCATAAAATGCTCTGAAATCATGACAAGTAAAAAGTCTTATTAATAACCGCAAACAACGTTTTTAAAGAATAATCAGAACGTTTTTTAAGAACCTATCCAATGTTTATTAACAGCACAGAAATATGCTTTCAATCCCAATTTGAATATATATCAACAAAAAAGGTGGCAAATCCTTGTGAGGAAATACCACCTTATCTTCTTTTTTGCCTATTATTATTCCAAAAACGAAATGTCTGAAATAACTATAATCAATTTAATTTGTTATCGAATAAACCGCCCATCGGTATTTGGTAGACAGCCTGTCTTAGATGAAATATTTGTCAAATTAACGCACCATCCAAAAGTGCTCCAAAAAGAAAGAATAACTTTTGTCATTTCACCAAGGGTTTAGGTTTATAATAAAACTTAGCTTAAAACTTTTACAAAGATACAACATTGTAAAAGCAAAATCAAGT
>OHJU01001566.1_pt1 | contig 10077 bp, 6 predicted proteins | sample 1568711 | NCBI WGS metagenome assembly OHJU01 (sample SAMEA3879574, study PRJEB24766) | human gut metagenome | biome: human-associated habitat; feature: feces | place: USA | collected 1985/1987 | reverse complement strand
CGAGGAACCTACGCCTACGCCGGTAGTAACCGAGGAGCCTACGCCGACACCGGTAGTAACCGAGGAACCTACGCCTACGCCGACGGTACCGGTAGTAACCGAGGAACCTACACCAACAGCAACACCAACAGCAACACCTGACACCCCGGATGAACCCGATACTCCGGATGATACACCAGATGATCCCGGCACCCCGAATGATCCCGGTACCCCGGCAGATCCCGGCACACCGGCCGGTGGAATCCCGGATACCCCGCAGGTACTTGGTGCAAGACGCCGCAGAATGGTGACCATCGAGGATGAGACAGTTCCCTTGGCGGACAGAGCAGTCCTCGGAGCATCCAGACGACCGCAGACCAGCGATGACTCCGATGCCTGGAATCTGGGCTTTGCCTTTTCCCTGACGAGTCTGGGAGCATGGCTTGTTCTTAAGCGAAAAGAACATTAAACAGGAACGGAACGACAGCCGATCTTAGCTGTAAAAGTATAAAAGGATCAGAATCTTGAAAAATTTTTCAAATTCTGGTCCTTTTTTCCATTTGGCGCAGTCTTCCTTATTAGGAGAGTAAAAAGAAGTAATAAAAACAGAAATACTGGTTTTGAGGGGAAACAGAAATGAAGTTAAAAAACGTAATACAGACCAAACTGGCAAAAACTCTGGTAGCGGCACTGATGATCGGCAGCATCTCCAACACCGGATTTACGGTACAGGCGGAAGAAGCAACGCAGAATGAGCAGAACGATGTTGTTGAAATGGCAAGTGTAAGCGGAAACGACAGCGTTGTTGCTGTAAAAGAGAAAACCTATCCCACCATCAAAACGGTGATTCTTGCTGGAGGCACCATGGCAAAATATGTGGGAGGACAGGTAGCCAGCCCCAACGTATGGCCCAATAATTACAAGCCGGCAAACGGAGATTTTTCATTGTTTGCAGGTCATAAGATGACTTTGGATGATGCTGAAACCTTTAAATATCTTTCTGTGGATAATACAGGTGTAGATGCCGAAGGAAAGTTAACCGGAAGTAACGGAGCAAGCTGGCAGTGCGTTGGATTCGTAGCATTAGATGTAAACAAATATTCTGACTGCAAGCCCGCAGATTTGTTACACTATGTTTATTACGGTGGAGACAGCGAAGGCACTTCCTATTATAAAGAAAACTGCGGAAAAACCCTTGAGGATGTAAAACAGTATGTGAATGACAACAACGGCGTCTTGTATGGTGAAAATGTAACGGAAAGTTTTATGGATCAGTTGCTCACCACTGGTCGGTCCTTCAGTGGAGTCACCATTGCCACGGTATGGTATGTGACCACACCCACAGAGACCTGGATCAATTATGACGGATACGATTACAGGATTCCCGGGGTATCCGCAGTAGATTATTATGAATATCCCACGGGAACGGTAACTTTTGAACAGAATGAGAACGGCGCAGTGTTCCATTATATTTCCGAAGGTATTACCATTACTACAACTCCGGAACTGGAACAGCATTGGGAAAGCGGCACCGGCAGGGTGACCTATGATGCAACGATCACCATTACGATCCACAGCAATGCCCCGGACAAGGTAAGAATCAATCTGTCCGATGCCATCGGTTATCTGAACGGTACCGTGGCAGGAGGAAATGCGGCAGAGCCCGGAGATACCCTGTACTACAACATAAAGCTGGTAAATGAGAGCAATAAGGAGTATCAGTATGATCCTGCAAAGGCCACGATCGGTACGATCCCGGCGGCGCCTAAGGCAGGAGAGAAAGTAACGGTTCTGTCCAGTGGTTTTGAAGGTTATGAGATCGGTGAAGTGGGAGCGTTCTGTACATTGCCCCGCCGTATTTTAAATGCTCCGTTACGGGATCTCGGAATCACCGCAGGCAAGGTTACGGATGCGATTGTCGGAGAGGCTCTTTTGAAAAAAGGATATGGCAGCGAAGAAATGAAGCCGGAAGAGGTTACGCGGAGCTGCCTGGCACAGTATTACTTAGACTGGTTCAACAATACTTCCAGAGAAGAAGGAAATAAGGTCTACGGCTTTTCAGAACTTACGGCAGAGGAACTGGCAATCCTGACCAACGGAACCGCCGATACCACAGTAGCGGAGAGCTGTTCTGCAGTAGCAGATGCTTTATATTACACGACATATCATAATGTATATACTTTTGACGGTGAAGGTCTGTATGACCGGATGCTGAAAAACGGACAGGAAGGTTCCTATGCAGATACTCTGGTATCCGACCTGTTAAAGGACGGAGAAGTGAAGATCACCACTAACCTTAACGGTGTGTTGGCCAACAACGGCTATCAGATGACCAGATACGGCTTCGGAATGCAGTTTGAATTGTCCAGAGAGCCGGAGGTTACTCCGCCCGTGACTACCAGCCCGGAACCTACTCCCAGTGCTACTCCGGAGCCTACGCCGACAGGCACACCGGATACCACACCCACGACGCCGACCACTACTCCGACCGCACCCCCGGATACTCCGGACGATTCGGATGATTCCGATACCCCGGATACTCCCGGTACACCGTCTGAGCCGGCAACCCCGGTAACACCTCAGGTGCTTGGTGTAAGACGTCAGCGGGTTGTAAGCATTACCGATGATCCTACACCATTGGCGGACAGAGCAGTCCTGGGAGCTTCCAGAAGACCCAGGACCGGCGATGATTCCAATACATGGAATCTGGGCTTTGCCCTTTCCTTGACAGGGCTGGGAGCATGGCTTATTATTAAGAAAAAGCAATCATAACGAATAAACATATATTTACTATAAACAATCAAGGAAAGAAGAGGTAGAACAAATGAAAAAAAGATGGATGAGTCTTGTTCTGACAGTCATCATGGTGCTGAGCCTTGCAGGCTGCGGCAAGAGTACAGAATTATCCTCTGTAAGCCGTGATCCTGCCACGGATGACGGAACTGTCTGGTTCGATGAAGAGGCAGTGGCACTGGCGGGTTCTGTGAGAAAAGCCGGTATGAGTGAAGCTGAGCTGGCCCGTGCAGATGAACTTCGTGCCATGGCTATCGATGCGTTGGATATTGTAAACGCGAAGAGAGCAGAGAACGGCCTGGCAACACTGAACTGGAGCAACGGTCTGGAGTCCTGCGCTATGGTAAGAGCAACCGAAGCAGCTTCCAAGTTCTCCCATACCAGACCCAACGGTAAGGACTGGTACACAGTGAACAGTGAACTGATGTGGGGCGAGAATCTGGCGAAGGGCTATGATTCCGCACAGAGTGTAGTAGATGCCTGGATGGCTTCTCCTACACACGCAGCGAATATCCTGGCAGACGATTTTACCACCTGCAGCATTGCGGTCTATGAGACCAATGGCAAGCTGTATTTTGCCCAGGAGTTCGGCTATTAACAGGGTATTTCTTATCATGAGGGGATAGAGAGATAAATGACAGGAGAGAGTTGATATTCTTAACGGAATATTAACTCTCTTTTTGGGCTTCAAAAGATAGAAAATTTTTCTGAATCATGGTAAAATAAAATCAACATATAAAATTAAGTATCTCTGCAGAAGATCACTGTTCCAAAATGAAGGAAATGCATGGGATATCCGGGCGCTGCCGGACAAGTGGTCACTTCACAGAGTACAGGAAAATAAAGCATATAATAAAAATGCAGCGCAGAAATGAGGACATATGAGTACAAAAGCATCACAGAAGGGCACAAAGGGGCAGACACCCGGCATGACGACGATCCGGGAACGTCTGCAGAAGGCAATCAGCAGGCTGGTAGTGTTCTCGATTATTCCGTTGGTCATCCTTACCGTGATCCTGAATCTGTCCAGTACCATGAGAACACTGGAAGGCGATATGCTGGTGGTGGCAGAGATCTCTGCAGACCGTATCAAAGAGGAACTACGGGTGACAACAACGATCGTATCCGAACTCGGATGCAGCTATCAGCTGTCTTCTCCAGTATTTACCCAGGAGCAGAAGCAGCAGTATATCAACCAGCGTGTGGAAGCTTATGGAATGGTCAGAGGCAAGCTGATCGGCGCCAACGGTATCTGTGCTTATGACGGAACCGATTATAGTGACCGTGATTATTTTAAGAGATCCATGCAGGGAGAGGTCGTGGTATCGGATCCCGTGATTGCAAAGACAGACGGTAAGCTCAGCGTTATCATTTCCGCACCCGTATATGCAGACGGAGATAAGAATGGTGATATTGTCGGCGTGGTATTCGTTGTGCCGGATCCGGAGTTCTTAAATGATATTGCTGCGGCAGTCTCTGTCAGTAAGAATTCCGAGTGCTATCTGTTGGGAGAAACAGGTATCACCATTGCTCACTGTGATTCTGCGATTGCCCAGGAGCAGAAGAGCAACATTGAACTGTCCCAGACAGACAGATCTTTGCGGGGAATTGCAAAGGTAGAGCAGAAGATGATGACCGGAGCAACCGGATATGGCACTTATATGAAAGGCGGAACCTTCACAATACAGGCTTATGCACCAATAGAAGGAACCAATGGATGGAGCGTGGCAGTAAATGCACCACTGACAGATTTCCTTGGTTCTACCGTTGTATGTATTGTCATTGGTGTAGCAATAGGTGCTGCAGCTTTATGTTTCAGTGTGCGCAGGGCAAAAAAGATCGGTCAGGCGATCGGTGAACCGGTGGCAAAGTGTACCGAGAGATTACGTCTGTTGGCTGAGGGCGATCTGCATACTCCGGCACCAGTGATCCGGACACAGGATGAGACACAGATCCTGGCAGAGGCTACCGCCGCATTATCCGGTAACCTGCAGAAAGTGATTGGCGATGCGGATTATCTTTTGGGAGAGATGTCACAGGGCAATTTTGCACTGACTACAGGTTGCGCAGAAGCCTATGTGGGAGACTTCCAGGGACTGTTGGAATCTATCCGTAAGCTGAACCATAAGCTCAGTGAGACACTTAATGAGATCAAGACGGCAGTGGGACAGGTATCTCTGGGGGCAAACCAGATGGCAGATGCTGCCCAGGGACTTGCGGAGGGTGCTACCGACCAGGCCGGTTCCGTAGAGGAACTGCAGGCTACCATCACGAATGTAACCGAGATCGTGGAGAAGAATGCCAAGGCACTGGGAGGTTCTTACCAGAAGGCTATGGATTACCAGCAGCAGGCGAAGGACAGCGGAGAGGAAATGAAGGGTCTGACGGATGCCATGCAGCGGATCAACGATACTTCCAGGCAGATCAGCGATATTATCGGTGAGATTGAGGACATCGCATCCCAGACGAATCTGTTGTCCCTGAATGCAGCCATTGAGGCAGCCAGAGCAGGAGAGGCCGGAAGAGGCTTTGCAGTGGTTGCGGATCAGATTCGTAAGCTGGCAGATGACAGTGCACAGTCTGCGGTACATACCAGAGAATTGATTGAGACTTCCCTGCAGGAGATTGAGCATGGCAACCAGATCACGGACAAGACAGCCGAAGCATTGCAGAAGGTCGTGGAAGGCATTGAGGATCTGGCCAACGAGTCCAAGAAAGCCATGGAAGAATCCAAGGCACAGGCAGATGCCATGATGCAGATTGAACAGGGCATTGAACAGATATCCACAGTGGTGCAGAACAACTCTGCGACCGCAGAAGAAACTTCTGCCACCAGTGAGGAATTGTCTGCGCAGGCCACCAACATGAACGAGCTGACCGCAGCATTCCAGTTAAGAGATTAAAATGTACGATGATTCGGTGTAATGAATTCTGAAGATATGACATACAATGCTTAATAGAAACAAGCATTGGAGGCAGCCGTGTTCGAAAAACAGAATATACAGGAAACCGTAAATGAACTGAAAAGTGACGCAGTGAAGGGCCTTACCGATGGTGAGGCCTTTCGTCGTTTACAGCAAAATGGCAGAAATGAAATGAAAGCTGCCAGAAAAAAGACGAAAATACAGCTTTTTCTGGAGCAGTTAAAGGACCCGCTGATCTACATATTATTGATCGCAGCTGTGGTATCCGTCTTTCTGGGGGAGCTCAGTGATGCCGTGATCATCGGCACTGTGGTAGTGGTCAATGCCCTGGTGGGCATGCTGCAGGAGGGAAAAGCCCGAAAGGCACTGGAAGCGTTGAAAAAGCTGACCAGTCCACAGACCATTGTGATCAGGGAAGGTATCCGTCAGGAGATTCCGGCGGCGGAACTGGTGACGGGCGATCTGGTAGACCTGGAGGCAGGGGCACAGGTACCTGCGGATATACGGCTGACCAGAAGCTCCAATCTGCAGGTAGAGGAATCCGCCCTGACCGGAGAATCGGTACCTGTGGAAAAAGATGCGCTGTTTCTGGCAGACTGCAGACACGAGATTCCATTGGCTGAACGGGTCAATATGGTATATATGTCTACTGTGGTGACCCATGGCCACGGAGAAGGAATCGTGACAGCTACGGGCATGGCCACGGAGATCGGCAGGATCGCCTCCATGATCACAGATGCGGAAGAGGAAATGACACCGTTACAGAAACGTCTGGGGGATATGGGAAAGCTTCTGAGTATTTTATCGCTGGGAGTATGTGCGGCATTGTTTCTGCTGGCGGTATTTCAACACAGAAATATTCCGGAAATGCTGCTGGTGGCGATTTCCCTGGCGGTGGCTGCGGTGCCGGAAGGTCTGCCGGCAGTGGTGACGATCTGTCTGGCATTGTCAGTGACCAGAATGGTCAAAGTACATACGATCATCCGCAGACTGCCTTCCGTTGAGACTCTGGGAGCGGTCAGCGTGGTCTGCTCGGATAAGACCGGCACACTGACCCAGAACCGGCTCGGCAGCAATGGCAGGGGAGAATCCCGATGCGTACAGGAGATGCTCCGGGGAATGCTGTTGTGCAACGATGCTTCCCTGCAGGGAGAGCAACGGATCGGAGATCCAACGGAACTGGCGCTCTTAGACTTCGGAGAGAAGATGGGGATGCATAGAGAACGTCTGGAGAAGCAGTACCCCCGCTATGATGAAAAGCCTTTCGATTCGGACCGGAAGATGATGACGACCTATCACAGAATCCCGAAAAACGGAGGGCATAAGGGAAGCATTGCCTATACGAAGGGGGCACCGGATGTGATCGTACAGCACTGCACTCATATTTTACAGGACGGAAGAAGTGTGCCAATGACAGCCGGACAGAGAAAAAGGATCAGTGAGGTTGTAGAACTCATGAATTCCCTGGCGCTTCGGACACTGGCGGCAGCACAGAGCGGAAACACTCCCGGGTGTGGGGAAGAAGGTATGACATTCCTGGGAATCGTGGGGATGCGTGATCCTGCCAGACCGGAGGCGGAGGAAGCGGTGGAGATTTTCCGCCGTGCAGGTGTATCTACAGTAATGATCACCGGGGATCATGTGGATACCGCCTATGCCATTGCCAGACAGCTGGGGATTGCAGGGCATCGCAGTCAGTGTATTACAGGGGAAGAACTGAATCATCTGGATGATGCTTCTTTTGCCAGGAGGATCAGGAATATCAGGGTTTATGCCAGAGTGACTCCGGCCCAGAAGGTACGGATCGTGAAGGGGCTGCAGCAGAATGGGGAGATTGTGGCCATGACAGGGGATGGTGTGAACGATGCTCCTTCTCTGAAAGCAGCAGATATCGGTGTAGCCATGGGAACCGGCGTGGATGTGGCTAAACAGGCGGCGGACATGATATTGACGGATGATAATTTTGCAACGATTGAAAAGGCAATCGAGGAAGGCAGAGGCGTCTATGAAAACATCCGCAAGTCGGTGATATTTTTACTGTCTTCCAATCTCGGGGAACTGATGACCATGTTCGCAGCAGTGGCTCTGGGGCTGGCTTCCCCTCTAAAATCCAGTCATATACTGTGGATCAATCTGATCACGGATTCCCTTCCGGCGTTGGCACTGGGAGTGGATAAAAATGACGGAAAAAGCCTGATGCGCTGTCCTCCAAGAAAAGCAGCGGAGAGTCTGTTCGCCCGGGGCGGAATGGCCTGTACCTTACTCTATGGAGCGCTGATCACCGGTATCGGTCTGGCGGCATTTCTGGTATTGCCCTGTGGGATCCTGGCAGGCAGGGGAGAACTGTCCTGGAATCTGTCTGACTGGGTAGAGGGACTTCGTGAATTACTGTCCCGGGAAAAAATACTTGCCCGATCCCAGACTTATGCTTTTACAGTACTGGGAATGTGCCAGCTGTATCATGCAGTGGGAATGCGGGATATGCAGAAGTCCGTATTTGCCATGAGACCCTGGGATAATCCGCTGATGGTGTTGGCCTGTGTTATTGGATTTGCGCTGCAGTTTGCGGTAACGGAAGTACCGTTTCTCATCGGAGCGTTCGGAACCTCCCATCTGTCCGGACAGGAATGGCTGCTATTGAATGTACTGGCAGCATTTCCACTGCTGGCTCATGAGCTGGTAGTGATGTTACGGAAGTGAGTACGCTTATCCGGGCTTACCGACGATTCAGAACGATAATTCGCCCTATAACTTCAGGCAGATATTCTTGCGTATGCAAGCATCTGCCGAATACCCTGCCTGAAGCTACATGGCTCTGAATAGTCGTAATATTCAGAACCCCATTCGCAAAATCGCATCTCCGATGCTTTCCTTTTGCTCATGTGGTCACTTCGCCACATAAATATAGCCAGAGGATCTTACGAATGCAAGCATTCGACGTTCCTCCGGTTATATTTACGTGGCTCTGAATATTTACAAAAAGTTAACATTTTCCTTGTATGGAGTTTATAGTCAATAGTTACAATAAAATTGACAAATAACTTTCATGGGAGGGCAATGTGATGAAAATTATCAGAAAAACAGCGATTGTTATGCTTCTCTGCCTCTATTTTCTGACATATGGTGTATTGCCGCAGGTACAGGCCGCAGGTAAAGACGCTCCTGTGATCGTGGTAGCGCATCGGGCGGGGGCAAAAGTAGCTCCGGAGAACACGGTGGCGGCCCTGGAACAGGCCATCCGGGATGGAGCGCCTATTGCAGAGATTGATGTGCAGCAGTTGTCGGACGGAACCCTGATCGTTATGCATGACAGTAATTTTAAACGGACCACAGGAGAGGATATCTGCGTATGGGATGCGGAGGCAGATGCTCTCAAAACCCTGGAAGTGGGCAGCGGTTTTTCGGCAGCATACCGGGGAGAACAGATCCCGACACTGGAAGAAATGCTTGCCTGTGCCAGAGGCAGGATCACTCTGATGATCGAACTGAAATATACCGGACAGGAGGATGCACTGGAGGAAAGCGTGCTGACTCTGCTGCAGGACTATGATATGGTGGATGAGTGTATTATAGGCTCCATGAACAAGGGAATCCTGCAGAAAATGAAGGAGCTGGAACCGGGGATTTCAACAGTTTTTATTGCCCATGATCTGGAAGAAGAGGATTATGAGCTGGACTATGCCGACAGCTATAGCATCGAGGGGAGAAATCTTACAGTGGATATGGTAGATGCCATTCATTACTGCGGAAAGTCGGTATACGGGTGGACAGCCAATACTTCCGGTGCCATGCTTCGGATCGTAAACTGTGGGGCGGACGGTGTGATCACGGATGATGTGAGATTATTACAGACATTTTTGAGAGAACAGGCTTGCCGTAAAGCGTTTGCAAGTGTATACTGATTAGTTATAAAGAGGGGAAGAATACGGAAGCAGGTTGGTGTATATGAGTAAAATATGGGAATTTTTCGAGAATCTGGGTGAATATGTATATGTGGCAGATGCAGAGACTCATGAATTGATATATATGAACAAGAAGACTCTGAAGAGCTATGGATTTCAAAGTCTTGAAGAGATCATCGGGTTAAAGTGTTATGAGATATTGCAGGGAAATTCTCTGCCCTGTGGCATGTGTAATAATGAACAGTTAAAGCCGGGTTTTTTTAAGGAATGGGAATATTACAATCCGCTGCTGCGAAGAGAACTTCATATCAAGGACACACTGGTAGAAGAAGACGGGAGAAAATACCGTATGGAAATCGCCATAGATTGTGGCAATCTGAATGGGAGAGGGCACAAATCCGAAGATTACCGTAATATGGAGGTTGCGTTGAATGAAGCCATCCGTGTGGCACAGCGGCAGGAGAGCATGGATCAGACAT
>OHJU01001546.1_pt1 | contig 10137 bp, 11 predicted proteins | sample 1568711 | NCBI WGS metagenome assembly OHJU01 (sample SAMEA3879574, study PRJEB24766) | human gut metagenome | biome: human-associated habitat; feature: feces | place: USA | collected 1985/1987 | reverse complement strand
AAGAGCGGCAGCATAGAGCACCCATACTTAAAGGCCGGTGATTCGCCAAGGAAGGCGGTAGTTGTTTTGACATCAAACCGCGGACTGGCAGGCGGATACAACAGCAATATAGTAAAGCTCATCACACACGGAGACTTCAAAAAAGAAGAACTTGACATATACGCTGTGGGAGCAAAGGGCGAGGAGCTGCTTACGTCAAAGGGCTATCATATAGTTGAGAGTGCATCGGAGATGATGGAGGACCCGACCTACGAGGATGCTGCGGCACTTTGCAAAAGAGTGTTAAAGGCATTTACAGACGGTCAGGTGGGGGAGATTTATCTCGCATATACCCATTTCAAAAACACAGTTACACAGGAGGCGAAGCTTATAAAGCTTTTGCCGGTGGAGCTGGATGAGAGTGGGGCAGATGAAAAAGAGGACTCCAATATTCTCATGAATTTTGAACCGAATCCGGAGGAGGCTTTGGAGCTTATTATTCCAAAATATGTGACAAGCCTGTTTTACGGAGCACTGGTGGAGTCATTTGCCAGTGAAAACGGAGCCAGAATGCAGGCGATGGATTCTGCTACGAGCAATGCAGAGGATATGATCAGTGATCTGACATTGAAATATAACAGAGCGCGTCAGGGCTCAATCACGCAGGAGCTTACTGAGATAATTGCAGGAGCTAATGCGATAGAGTGATACATGCATATCCGGTCATGGGAAGGCAGGCATGTGTGTCTGTGAATGGCCAAAAAGGCGAGTGTATCATATGAATTAAAAAAGAAGGAGAAACTATAAATGGCAGATAAAAATGTAGGTAAAATCATACAGGTTATCAGTGCCGTTCTGGATATCAAGTTTTCAGAGGGTAATCTGCCTGAGATAAACGATGCAGTCGAGGTACCGCTGAAAAACGGCGGAAAGCTGGTCGTTGAGGTTGCACAGCATCTGGGCGACGATACAGTCAGATGTATCGCCATGGGACCTACTGATGGTCTCGTCCGCGGCATGGACGCTATCGCAACAGGAGCACCTATTTCTGTGCCGGTGGGGGAGAATACACTTGGAAGAATGTTCAATGTGCTCGGAGAGCCTATCGATGAGGTTGAGCCTCCACAGACAGAGGAGAAATGGGCAATCCACAGACCTGCGCCTAGCTTTGAGGAGCAGGCTACATCGCAGGAGATGCTTGAGACAGGAATAAAGGTTGTAGATTTGCTCTGCCCATACCAGAAGGGTGGAAAAATCGGACTCTTCGGAGGTGCCGGAGTAGGAAAGACGGTGCTCATCCAGGAGCTTATCCACAACATCGCTACACAGCATGGTGGATATTCAGTATTTACCGGTGTAGGAGAGCGTACACGAGAGGGAAATGACCTGTACTACGAGATGAAGGAGTCAGGTGTTATCGACAAGACCACCATGGTGTTCGGACAGATGAACGAGCCACCAGGAGCACGTATGCGTGTAGCTGAGACAGGACTTACAATGGCAGAGTATTTCAGGGATGAGAAGCACCAGAACGTGCTGCTTTTCATCGACAATATATTCCGTTTCACACAGGCAGGTTCAGAGGTTTCAGCACTTTTAGGACGTATGCCTTCAGCCGTAGGTTATCAGCCTACACTGGCTACTGAGATGGGTGAGCTGCAGGAGCGAATCGCATCTACAAAGAACGGTTCGGTAACATCGGTACAGGCCGTATACGTACCAGCCGACGATCTCACAGACCCGGCTCCGGCTACAACCTTCGCACATCTGGATGCCACAACAGTTCTTTCAAGAAAGATTGTTGAACAGGGTATTTACCCGGCAGTAGACCCACTTGAGTCTACATCACGTATCCTCGAGCCTGATATCGTAGGCGAGGAGCATTACCAGGTAGCACGAAAGGTACAGGAGATTCTCCAGAAGTACAAGGAGCTGCAGGATATCATTGCAATCCTCGGTATGGAGGAGCTGGCAGATGAGGACAAGGTGCTTGTATACAGAGCAAGAAAAATCCAGAAGTTCCTCTCACAGCCATTCCACGTAGCCGAGAACTTCACAGGTATCCAGGGTGTCTATGTGCCTGTAGAGGAGACTATCAAGGGCTTCAAGGCTATCATAGATGGTGAGATGGACGAGTATCCTGAGAACGCATTTTTCAATGTCGGAACAATCGAGGACGTCAAGGAAAAAGCAAAGACTATGCAGCAGTAAAAGCATAAGGAAGGACAAATCGTATGGCAACAAATACATTTTATCTAAAGGTAATAGCTGCTAACAGAGTGTTTTACTCAGGAAGATGTCGTTCCATAATAGTCCCTGAGTTCGATGGCCAGAAGGAAATCCTCGCCCACCACGAGGATATGGTCATAGCCGTCGATGAGGGCGAGATGAGATTTCAGCCGGAGGGCAGTGACAACTGGGAGTACGCGGTAGTGGGAATGGGCTTCGTAGAGATAGTCAACAACCGTGTGACACTGCTTGTCGAGACAGCCGAGCATCCGGAGGAAATCGATATAGCAAGGGCAAGAGAGGCAAAGGAGAGAGCTGAGGAGCAGCTTCGCCAGAAGCAGAGTATTCAGGAGTATTATCACTCAAGAGCTTCGCTGGCCCGTGCCATGACACGACTGAAAGCAACTTCAGGAAAATAATAAATGTTAATAAATTACAAAAAAGAGGTTGTGACAACCTCTTTTTTGTTTACATTACACATGAAATGAGTTACAATGGCTATATAGGTTAGTAATATGGTCATAGAAGACAGGTGGGAATATGAGGATAGTATATGGACTGGGAGTATTGCTGGAAGCAATACTGATTGCACATTGCGCAATCTGTTCCTTTAAAAAACATGACAGACTCGGTAAAAGTGTGTGTATATATGAGACGTTGACATTTGCCTGCGCTATAGTCTTTTTTGTTTTTACATTTGTGCCGGGGCACACTGTTACAGTACTTGCCTGCTTCCATGATATTTGCGGTGCTGGACACATATATGCTTATAGAGAACACCTGGACTAATAAGATAAATCCATTATATCTATCATGTATATCCAATATATATTTTAGGTATTGTGCAAAATTTAATACACTGTATATTTGGGGCGGGTATTGAAATATCCGCCCTTTTTTTCTATAATAATAAACCGTGTGGATTGCTGTAAATATGCAATTGCTGTGGGTCACACGAGGGTGTGGCAGATAACAGCGAATATGAGAAAAAGAGGCGAAAAAATGACTGAAAAAGAAAAAATAAGGATTCAGACATCAGAGACCTTTTTGCTGAGTGCGATTCTGGCACTTTCCGGAGGCTTTCAGGATGCCTACACCTATAACGTGAGAAATGAGGTATTCTCGAATGCGCAGACAGGAAACGTGGTGCTGATGAGCCAGCATCTGATGATGGGTGAATGGATGAAGGGACTATCGTATCTTTTCCCAATCCTCTCATTTGCACTCGGTGTGCTTGTGGCAGAGAGAATCGGGCATAGATATAAGAAGGCAAAGCGCATCCACTGGCGTCAGATAGTGGTGATGATAGAGATAATCATACTGTTTGTGGTCGGTTTCATACCACACAGGTACGATATGATAGCGACCATGCTTGTATCATTCAGCTGTTCTATGCAGGTGCAGTCCTTCAGAAAGGTAAACGGTTACGGTTATGCCAGCACCATGTGCATCGGCAACTTAAGAAGCGGCACAGAGAGTCTGTCAATATATCTGCGTGACAGAAATATCGTGGCACTGAAAAAGACCGCGCACTACTATGGAATTATTCTGATATTTGCAATAGGAGCAGGTATAGGCGGAGTGTGCTCACTGCACATAGGAATACGCGCTATATGGGCTTCAAGCGTGCTGCTTGCCATTGTATGTACAATGATGGTCAGGGAACACAGATAAACAGTTACAAATAGTCACGAAATATATATAACGGAGATACAATATAAAATGAAATTATTAAAGCAATTTCTCATCATACTTGCGATTTCGTTTGTAGGTGAGATACTCAAATATTTACTGCCATTGCCTGTTCCGGCGAGCATATATGGCATGGTTATACTTTTCATAGGTCTGCTGACAGGCCTGATACCGCTTAACTCTGTAAGGAGTGCAGGCAAATTCATGATAGAGATAATGCCTGTCATGTTTATCCCTGCGGGAGTGGGACTTATGTCATCCTGGGGCAATCTTAAGCCGGTGCTTGTACCGGTACTTGTAATCACGGTTGTGGCACTTCTTACTGTAATGATTGCTACAGGACATGTTTCACAGCTCGTAATCCGTATGCAGAAGCGCAAGAGGGCTGATGCTGGAGAAAATAAATAAGATAGAGGATAATCATAATGGATAATTTGTTTCAGACATCGCTTTTTGCCGGTGTCACAGTAAGTCTGGTTGCATATCTGCTAGGTATGCTTTTAAAGAAAAAGTTTAAGCTTGCAATACTCAATCCGCTTCTCATTTCAATAGTACTGACCATCATAGTGCTTGTTGTGGCAGATGTGGATTATGACACATACAATAAGGGGGCATCGTACCTTAGCTGGTTTCTGACACCGGCCACGGTATGCCTTGCGATACCACTCTATGAGCAGTGGACACTGCTCAAGAAAAATATAGCTGCAGTCGCGCTCGGACTTACAGCAGGAGTCATAACAAGCCTTGTGACAGTGCTTGTGTTGTCAGTGCTTATGGGGCTTTCACACGAGGACTATGTCACACTGCTTCCAAAGTCCATCACGACAGCTATCGGTATGGGCGTATCAGAGGAGCTCGGCGGATATGTGACTATCACTGTCGCAGTTATCGTCGTGACAGGTGTGCTTGGAAATATACTCGGAGAGTTTGTTTGCAAAATATTCAGAATCACTGAGCCTATATCGAAGGGACTGGCGCTTGGCGCGTCATCACATGCCATCGGAACAGCGAAGGCTATCGAGATTGGCGAGATAGAGGGCGCCATGAGCTCTCTTGCTATCGCGGTGGCAGGAATACTTACGGTGGTGTTTGCATCGGTGTTTGCAAACTTTTATTGATTTGTCTGAGCGCTTCCTGCGCGTTGGCTTTTTCTACAGAAAGGAGCTATATTTATATGATAATTACTATTGCTAGAAAGTGCGGTTGCGATGCAGATAGTATCGGTAGAGCGGTCGCTGAGAAATATCATTTACATTTCATGAACAGAGAGGCTATTGCGGCCGGTGCCAAAGAGGCAGGCTGCTATGATGAGTATGAGGAGTTTTACAGTGAGAGACCGGTTAATTCCCTGCTTTACTCTATTGTGATGGAGACGGAGGAGGATAATGTGCTGCATGATACTCCGGCGAGGGCTCTTACATTTATAGACAGGCTGCCGCTTGAGGACGGCTGTGAGGGATATGTGATTCAGGGACGATGTGCAAACTTTGCCTTTCAGGGAAGAGATGATGTTGTCTCAGTTTTCCTGACAGCGAATGATGCCTTCTGCGTTGATACTGTGGCTGATACACATGGAGTCTCAGTGAGAAAGGCAAAGACTGTTGTGCGTGAGACAAATGACAACAGAAAGACCTATCACAAATACTATACCGGACAGGAGTGGGGGCAGGCAGAAAACTATGACCTGTGCCTGAATGTGGCAAAGCTCGGTGTAGATGGTGTGATTGCGATGATTGACAGCTTCATACAAAATAGAAAATAGAAGTGTATATACAAAAGCCGAATCCGTGGGAGTGTGGATTCGGCTTTTTGAGTTTGTTTTTGAAAATAAAAATTCATCGTTGGAAAAATGTACGGAATTATGTTACAAACACAGCAAAGAATATCAAGAATAATGTTGCAAATACATAGAAAACATCAAGAATAATGTTACAACGGGGATATATCTTGAAAAAATAGCTAATTAACGTTATAATATAATTAGCTAAAAAAGAAATGGATAGGAGGAAGGCATATGAATACAGCAACAGCAACTGCAACAGAAATGCAGAACAATTTTGGGAGATATTTGAATCTTGTTATGTCAGGACATGAAATCATTGTTACAAAGAATGGTCATGAAGTGGGAAGATTTATTCCTAAGGATGCCGCAGTATCATATTTGACGGATTCTCTAACAGGAATTCTTCAGGATAATGGTAATTTAGATGAGATAAAAACCGAAAGTATGAGGGAAAAATATGGTTTTGTTGATTGATACTAACATTATACTTGATGTTTTACTAAGTCGCTCAGACTTTGTGAAGGAATCATCTATAATTTGGAAACTTTGTGAAACTGAACAGGCAAAGGGATATATATCTACATTAACTTATGCAAATATGATGTATATCATGAGAAAACAAATGACTCCAGAGCAGATAGAAGATGTATTCCGCAAGTTAAAACTTATTTTTGAGTTCGCTGATTTTAGTTCAGTTGTGCTTGAGATGGCTGTAAATATGAAGTGGAAAGATTTTGAAGATGCCATACAAAGTGCAACTGCTGAATATGTTCATGCAGACTATATTATTACGCGCAACATTAAAGACTTTACGCAAAGTAAGGTTATGGCACTTACACCTGCGGAACTTTTGGCAAGAATTTAATTGCAATGCTTCGGATCTGGAAATGTTTGCGCTTATGTCATATGAGGGGGATAAAGGAAGAACTGCGCCTGATTCGATAAATAATTACTTTGCCTATAAAACAATGAAAGCAGATGCCGGTTATGGAATGGCTTCTGCTGATGAAAATAGCTTTGTAAACGAAAAAGAAACAGCTTTCAGTGCCGAAGCATAATAATCGTATGAAATGTCTTGGTAGGATCATCAAAGTAAAAAGTCATTTCACCGTTATACTTTTTAACAATATTTTCTATACTACGCATACCGAATCCATGAAACTGTGGATTCGGTTTTTTAGTTGGTAAAAGGTTGCCATTTTTATCAATAGGATTTACGCGGCAGGAATCTATCAGGGTGATGATAGTCATATTTGTATTTTCTCTACAAAAGACACTTAATTCGATAAAAGGATTAACCGCCATCTTCTCGGCAGATTCTACGGCATTGTCCATAAGATTACCAAACAAAATGCTTAAATCATCATAGCTTACGAAATCAATGCACTTGCTTCTGATATCGATGTGAAATGCGATTTTTTTCATGAGACATATTTTCTGGTAACGGCATATGAGAGAATTAAGCAGGTCGTTGTCGCAGACGCGCACAGAGTGCTGCAATTCGGGAGAACCGAGTACCCGGGTAAGATAGGCTGCAATTTTGTCGGTTTCATGATGCTCGTTTAAATCAGCAATGGCATTAAGGTGCTTCTTGATATCGTGAATGAGAACCTTCTGCTGTTCATCCTGTTCGGAAAGAGTCCTGTAGTACTCCGCAGAATCGGCATCGCGCTGGCTCTGTAGTTTTAATTCGGCTATCTGGGCATTCTTTTGCTTTATGTGCTCGTAAAGACTGAATGCGAGGATGTTGATGAGCAGTAAAAAGAAACAGCACAGGCTTATCATATAATTAAAAGGTGATTTAATCTCATAATAAATAAAAATATATATGAATGTATAAGTAATAAAAATTGAAAGAATAGGAACAATGATTAAAGTGAGTATTTCATAAGGAGAAAAATGAATACTATCTTCTTTATGAGTAAGCCTGTGCGAAATAAAATAAGTGACCACAAAATATAACAATTTACTCAAAAATGAGATAACATATAGAGAAATATAATCACTTAACTTATTATATATGTTGTATGAGAACGCAGAAAATAACCCCATGACAATGAGTTCGCTTAAAGACATGATTACAAGTAATAAAATGGAATGGAACAATAGTACATTGATACTGGAGGTCGTTGTTAATTTCATAAATATAAATGTTGCTAATAAAAATGAAATTGAATTTAATATAGGAATTTGTAAAAATGAGATGCAATATGCGATACAAAATAGTACGGATAATATAGAATATCGTTTGATATACGAAATCCTACATTCAAATATATTTGACACATATTGGACTAATATTATAGCTTCAACTATATAGATTAAAGAATAACAAAATATAACACTCATGATTACGTATATTACCTCTTACTTTCAATAAACAATAAATATGCATTCTTAAATTCTGTAAATTTGCGACGTGTAAGATAAGCAGTGAACAGGTCATCGCAGAGATAGATAAGCTCATGATCAAAGTGAGTCACTTTAGCCAGATTTACAATAAAACTGCGATGTGATTGAAAAAAGTTACTTTTGGGAAGTGCATTTATCCAAAACTGCAAAGTTTGTGTTGATTCGTAATCAGCAGAATTTGTATGTAGGGTTACATTTCTTCCCGTTGCTTCTATATATATTATTTCGTCAGTAGATATCCGGGCAACACCTGATTTGGTTTCAATAGCTACCAGACGATTTAAAGATGTATACAGTTCAAGTGCATCATCAAGATTTTGAAATAATCGTTGCTTATCTATTGGCTTGGATAAATATCTAAACACATGAAAGCGCATAGCTGCATCCAGATATTCAATGAAGGATGTTACTATAAAAATAATAACGGATTCATTTTGCTGTTTAAGCTTATTACCTACATATATTCCATCAAAACCGGGCATTTCAACATCTAAAAAGACAATATCTTTATCGCCGTTATCGGACAGGAGCGATTCCCCATTATCAAAGGATACAATTTCAGGACATTTAGTTTTCTTTTTGCCAAAGTAAGTGGTAATTAATTGTGATAGTATGCTAGTGATAGATGAGTCATCATCGCAAATAAGTATTCGCATAATAATTAATCTCCATAACAATAATGTGATTATATTATACAGGTAAATAGTGTATTAAAGCAACATAATGACATCAAAAGACAAGAAAACGCTATTTTTGGTTATTTTTGTTTGGGAATATTTCAACTAGAAGTTCTGTGAATCTTTGGGCAAGTTCAATTGCAGAACTATCACATAGATTGAGACTATCCAAAATCTGAATAGGGGTGTTGGTAGTATGTGTGCATCCATTTATTAGATAATCAGGATTTACGTGTAATATATCACATATGGAAATAAAACATTCAAAGCTAGGGTGTTGTGAACCACATTCTATGGCTGAAACATGATTTTGTGAAACATTTAATCTTTCAGCAAGAACAGCCTGTGTCAAATTGAGTTCTTTGCGGCGAAGTTTAATTCTATGTTCCATGGTAATATAGTCAAAATCAAAAATATTAATACCTCTTTCATAGTGATAATCTAAACACAATCGTAACAGGTATTTAAGTATTTATGAACAAAGTAAAACAGATAATATCATTGAGACAGATAAAATATACTTGTTTTAGATTAAAAATCTGCGTAAGAGTGGATTGTTAAGTAAATATTACGAAATATGCCCAATTTATACGTGACTAGGGCGATTCATTCAAAACCATAGAATTATTATTAACAAAGTTATAATATATATGCATGAAGTTGATGATATTATGTTGATGACAGACGAAAAGGAGAAAATGATGAATAAAAAGGTTGCAAAGAAAAATTATGTTTTCTATGCAAAGAGAGTGTTAGGTGAAGTTCTTAGGCTTGAAGCTAATTCAACGTCATGCACCCTTTTTTATGAACCAAAGCAACCAGAAAACATTGCAAAATTTAAAAGAAAAACTAAATAACATGAGCGAGAAAATAGCAGATTGGCTTATCAGACAAAAAGCTATTGCCGCAGACGAACGTGAACTGTATGCATATGCAGTTCATTGTTTGTTTTCGCTCCTATATCCCTTAGTGTTTGCTTTGGTTATAGGGGCGTTTTTGCAAATGCCGATAGAGGCAGTAGCTATGATTATGCCATTTATAGCAGTTAGGAAATTTTCCGGTGGGTATCATGCGGATAGATTCTATAAATGCCTTATCATATCCAGTATAGTAATTGTGACTATGCTACAGATATTAAAGTATATAAATAACAATATGTTCTTTAATGTTATATATATTGGCTCAAGTATCTTATTGATGATTTTTAGTCCAATAGATTCTGCAAACAAACGGCTTGATAATGATGATAAAAGATTTTGTAAAAAAATAACGATTTTAATTGTAGTAGTTCTGTTTATTATCGTGGAATTGCATTGGATAGCGGGATATAGATATTATACAAAGTTTATTGAATCTGGAGTAATG
>OHJU01001534.1_pt1 | contig 10192 bp, 7 predicted proteins | sample 1568711 | NCBI WGS metagenome assembly OHJU01 (sample SAMEA3879574, study PRJEB24766) | human gut metagenome | biome: human-associated habitat; feature: feces | place: USA | collected 1985/1987 | reverse complement strand
ATGCCTGAGATACAAGGAACACACTGATGCCATTCTTTGCCAGTGCCTTAAAGATGCGGTAGTTCACACCAATCACACCTACCATACCCAGACCCTGCACAGTAATCAGACTGGTATCATTGATAGAAGAAATACCCTTAATCGCTTTCGTACGCGGATCAGATACTTCCTGTCTGATAATCGTTCCTTTTCCTTCGGGATTGAATGTATTCTTTATTAAAATAGGAATATTCTTGTGGCAAACCGGATAAATAGTCGGCGGATATACTACCTTGGCACCGAAATTACAAAGCTCCGTTGCCTCTACATAACTCAGTTCGTTAATGGTATAAGCGGTAGAAATCACACGCGGATCTGCAGTCATGAAACCATCCACATCCGTCCAGATTTCCAATTGATCGGCATCCAATGCCGCCGCAATAACCGAAGCTGTATAATCGGAACCACCACGTCCCAGATTCGTAACATCTCCTGTCGCCTTATCAGTAGAGATAAAACCCGGTACCAGCGCACGCTTCGGCAAAGTGCTGAATGTTTCACGAATCAATTGATTCGTCAACTCGGTATCCAGTACATACTTAGAGTGCTTCTTTTCTGTTTTGATAAACTTGCGTGAATCAAACCATTTGGCTCCTGTCAACTCTGCAACGATAATGGACGATAAACGCTCGCCATAGCTGACAATCGTATCGGAAGTCTTTTGTGAAAGGTCCTTTATCAGATAAATACCCTGGAAAATGTCTTTCAGTTCATTGAGCAGTTCACCAATCTGGCGTTGCAGTTCCACTTGCCCCTCACCTGCAGGAATCACTTCTTTAATCATTTCCACATGGCGGTAAACAATTTCGCGGAACTCATTTTCGTAAGCAGCATCACCGGCAGCCGCCATTTTCGACGTGTTTATCAGCTTATCTGTGATGCCCCCCAGTGCGGAAACCACCACAATTACCGGTTCTTCTACTGCTTCTACAATTCTCTTTACGCTCAAAATACTGTTCGCGGAACCTACGGACGTTCCGCCGAATTTTATTACTTTCATATCCTTTATTACTATTGATAAGGTTGATACAATGTGTCGGAAACAGGACGTATATGCCTGTATTGACTTGAATTAAATAAGAAAAACTGCTGAAAAATAGTGTAACACGTAGAAACACAAATACTATCCATTAACCCCTAAGGGTCATGGTCATGCACATGGATGTGACTGTATGTTGATAGTACTTGTTCATACTCTCTGTTTCTTTCATTATTGATAAGTGTCGCAAAAGTAATAATAAAAACATTCAATCTATCACATTTTGTGGTTTTTTTGTAATAAAAATATAGAAAGGCCTCAAAAGAGGCAGAAATATGCAAAAGTACGAAGTGTCATTTTCACACATTAACACACAAAAATCCAGTACCAATGGCACAGTTTTATAACATTTTGATATTAAATCCAAGATATATCATTATATTTGCACTAAATTATCGTAAGAGAATGCGTATGAGTCCAAATATAACTTCCATTTTGCTAATCTATACCGGTGGAACCATCGGAATGATAGAAAACCCCGAAACAGGCGCTTTAGAGAATTTCAATCTCGAGCAACTGAAAAAGCACGTACCGGAGCTGCAAAATTTCACATTCCATATCGATACTTATCAGTTCGATCCTCCGATGGACTCTTCGGATATGGACCCGGAAGCCTGGCGCAAACTGGTGCACATCATCAGTGACCATTACGATAGATACACAGGTTTTGTAATTCTGCACGGCACGGATACGATGGCATATACAGCATCCGCCCTTAGCTTTATGTTAGAAGGATTGAGTAAGCCTGTCATCCTCACCGGCTCACAACTCCCTATCGGAGTACTCCGCACGGACGGAAAAGAAAACCTTCTTACCAGTCTTGAAATAGCCAGTGCACGTGATGCAAAAGGCAATCCGCTTGTACCTGAGGTCTGCATCTTTTTTGAGAATCACCTGATGCGCGGCAATCGTACCATCAAGATGAACGCAGAGAACTTCAATGCATTCCGTTCATTCAACTATCCCGTATTGGCAGAAGCAGGTATTCATATTAAATATAATAATGTGCAAATCCGCTTTAAGGAAGTTGAACGGGAACTGAAGCCACATTATCTATTAGATACCAATGTTGCTGTCCTAAAGCTCTTTCCGGGTATTCAGGAGAATGTAGTATCGAGTATACTGGGCATTGAGGGATTGAAGGCTGTCGTGCTCGAAACTTACGGTTCGGGAAATGCTCCCCGCAAAGAGTGGTTCATACGCCGCTTGCGGAATGCTTGCGAGCAAGGGATAGTCATCGTCAACGTCACCCAGTGCAGTGCCGGAACCGTAGAGATGGAACGTTATGAAACGGGCTATCAGCTAATGCAGGCGGGAGTAGTTTGCGGATATGACAGCACAACGGAGTCTGCCGTTACTAAACTGATGTTTCTACTGGGCCACGGTTATACGCCTGATGAGGTACGAAAAAGAATGCGCACTCCAATGGCGGGAGAAATTACTACCATTTAAAAAAGTAACCCATTAGTGGCAAACAAGGCTTTATCCTTGTGCCCGAAAGGGGGCAAGACCGTAGTTGAAACATAGCTGAACCGTAGCAACTCCGTACTATCTCCCTATAGAGGTACCCCTATGCGGGAAAGGTACGGAGCAACTAAGGGTTTGATAAGCCCTTAGTATGACCTAAATGCGGCAAGAATTCTTACCAATCCATATACATTACCTGAATAAATCCCTTCTAAATCGGACAAGCGAACAGCTAAAGTTGTATCTTTGACCAATCATTCAGCAAGTAAATTCCCTTATGGCAAAAGAAAAAACGGTTTATGTGTGTAATAACTGCGGGCAAGAGTCTCCGAAATGGGTAGGCAAATGTCCATCGTGTGGAGAATGGAACACGTATGTGGAAGAAGTGATACGAAAGGAAATCGTCAACAAACGTCCGGTCTCCGGAATAGAAACAGAAAAGCCAAAACCTATTGTTCTTAGTGAAATAGAGGCGGATGACGAACCACGTATCGACCTGCACGATGAAGAGCTAAACCGGGTATTAGGAGGTGGCCTAGTTCCGGGATCTCTGGTACTGATTGGCGGTGAACCGGGAATTGGTAAATCAACTTTGGTGCTACAAACTGTACTCCATATACCCGAAAAGCGCGTTCTCTACGTATCGGGTGAAGAAAGTGCCCGCCAATTAAAATTGCGTGCCGACCGGTTATCGCACAATTCCAGCGATTGCCTTATTGTTTGCGAAACATCATTAGAGCAGATATTCGTACATATCAAAAACACCCGTCCGGAACTGGTAATCATCGACTCTATACAGACTATCTCTACAGAGAGCATTGAATCATCGCCGGGAAGCATTGCACAAGTACGCGAATGCTCAGCAAGCATCCTGCGCTTTGCCAAAGAAACGCATACACCGGTATTGCTCATCGGACATATTAATAAGGAAGGCAGCATTGCCGGACCAAAAGTCCTGGAACATATAGTAGATACGGTGTTGCAGTTTGAGGGTGACCAGCATTATATGTATCGCATTCTGCGTAGTATCAAGAATCGTTTTGGCAGCACGGCCGAACTGGGTATTTATGAAATGCGACAGGATGGTTTACGCCAAGTCAGCAATCCGTCGGAATTATTATTAAGTCAGGATCACGAAGGTATGAGCGGTATAGCTATAGCTTCAGCCATAGAGGGGATACGTCCGTTCCTGATTGAAACTCAAGCATTAGTGAGCAGTGCGGTATATGGTAATCCGCAACGTTCGGCCACAGGATTCGATATCCGAAGAATGAATATGCTATTGGCAGTACTGGAAAAACGGGTAGGCTTCAAACTGGCTCAGAAGGATGTGTTTCTTAATATTGCCGGAGGATTAAAAGTTAATGATCCGGCGATAGACTTGGCTGTCATCAGTGCCATACTGTCCAGCAATATGGATACGGCTATCGAACCGGAAGTCTGTATGGCAGGGGAAATAGGTTTGTCCGGCGAAATCCGTCCGGTGAACCGAATTGAGCAAAGAATCGGTGAGGCGGAGAAGCTGGGATTCAGACGGTTTGTACTGCCGAAATACAATTTACAAGGAATTGATACGAAGAAACTCAAAATAGAACTAATACCGGTAAGAAAGGTAGAGGAAGCATTCAGAGCACTATTCGGATAAAGAGAAATAGAAACAATCAATAATACTACTATGAAAGAACAATTACATTATCTATCACTTTTAATCCTGCTGTCGCTCTGCAGCTGCGAGGTAACATTGCACGACAACTACGTGGAAACGGAACCGCTGCCACTGGAAACCCCTATAGAAATAAAGCTGGACGCAGAGCAAAACAGCAGTGGAGAACTTCTATTAATAGAAGGCCTTAAAGTAGGATTTCAGATAAACACACCGGAATCCCGGCTGATCTCTGCCTCTTTTTACATTGGTAATAATCTGGTCTGCGAAACGAACAGCCCACAAGGCAGTTTTGATGTCTACAATAATAACTTGACGGGAAACAATCAGGTGAAATGCGAGATTATCACAAAATCACTAAAGCAAGGCGAAAGCATACGTGATCAAGCCTATGGAGGACAAACATATATGGGTGAAATGAGTTGGCCGGCACGCTTCACCACTCCCCAATTAACAGTTTATCAAATTCCCGAAGAAAGTTCTTTGGAGAATGTTATCATTCATTGGACGTTCAACTTGGAGAACTTCTACTTTAAAGTTATAGACAAAGGAGAAGTTGTAGTTGCAAAGACTAAAGAAACCAGTATCACTTTGCCAGCTCCCAGCTTTGGTAAACAGAACTATATAGAAGTACGGATAGTAGATGAAGTCGGCAATGAACCTTTCCATTCCATAACAGGAGGATACACGTATTCGGGACCTGGCGTCTCATTAAAAGGAAGCCAGATGAGAAGTCTATACAATTCTTACTCTAATACATTATATGCCAGTTCATACAATGAGGTGACTTCTTATGCTATTCCGTCACTTACCACAATCAGTGAATATAAAAATGGCAAAGGCTATGGAACCCCTATTGCCGCAGCACTCAATTCAGACAAGATAGCGGTGGATTATTCTGACGAAATATGTATCTTCTCCGGAAAAGAATTAAAACTTATTGCCACAATAAACTATCCAGAAGTGACTTATGCTCCCAAAGATATACTATTTACATCAGATCATAAATTAGTACTATACTATAATCACCTCTCCAAGGTCTATATTTATAATACAGATAACGGACAACTTGAGAAGAGTATATTTCTGCCGGAAACCGATTTCCCAGAAGAACACTCTGCGGCAACCTGGTATTATCAGATAAGCGAGAACTACCTGTGCGAGCCTGTGCAACATTACGGTTTCTACCTTACCCCTTTGCAGAATTTTGAAAAAGGAAAAACTGTTTTCTACCCACATGGTTACAGCAACTACTTTTTCCACCCAACCCACCCGCATGAACTTATAATAGTAAGCACTGAGAACAACAAGGTTTCCATCCTTAATTGCCTAAGTGGAGAGATTGTTCGTACCATCTCAAAAGGGAAAGAATACGCTTTCTGCAACATTGATCCGGTAACCGGAAACTATTTGTTCCGGAATTCTTATTATGCTCTCATTACGGACGAGAATGGAGATGAACTGTTCCGGATGAGAAGTGAAGATACCAGTCCATATCTGGCAAACAATATTCTGACTTGCTGGGCAGGAGCAGCCATAAACGTAGAACCTTATCTAAAGAAACCATGAAAAAGATTATAATAGCATTAGCCTGCATATTACTGGGAATAACCGGTATGCAAGCACAGGAATTTACACTGGAATATAATATCGGGTATGGGTTATACAATATGTCCGAGATGAAAGATTTTCTGAGTAATGCAGCCGGCAGTAGCCTGAAAGGAGTAAAAACCACCGATAAGTTTCCGGGGAACTTTACACATAACTTTCGGGCTGGTGTACAGATACAGCAGCATCAGGTAGGTATCACTTTCAGCCACCAGAATACAAGCGGGCAGAATCATCTGGCCGATGCTACCGGAGAATACAGGCTAAAAGTAAAGAATAGTGGTAACCAGTTGGGAACATTCTACCGGTTCCACCTCCTGACAGAAAGATTCAGTCCATTCTTTGAATTATCTACAGGGCTCGTTTTCAATACTTGCAAGATGGAAGAATACGTACGTGTAGACTCACAGGTACAGGAAGAAAATGGAACTTTGACCGGTGTCAATGTCTTCTTACAACCTGCCATAGGAGTGCGCTATAAAATCACTACCTTTGCAGCCATTATCGCAAGCGTCGGTTACGAATGGGACCCCGTTGGTAATTTGCACCTGAAAGGAGATAGAAAACAAAAGAGTTCTTATGACGCAAACTGGAGCGGACTACGTGTCAGCGCAGGCATTGTCACTTATTTTAAAATGAAATGATACAAGAATACCAACTACGCGTGCTGCCCGAAGTAGCCGCCAATGAGCAACGATTGAAGGAGTACCTCGTACAGGAAAAAGGATTGAATGTACGGGACATCAACGCAACACGAATCCTGAAACGCAGCATTGACGCCCGGCAACGGACTATTTTCGTCAATTTGAATGTACGGGTATATCTGAACGAAATGCCCAAAGACGATGAATACCAGCCTACTATATATCAAAACGTAGAAGGAAAACCGCAGGTTATTGTCGTAGGTGCCGGTCCCGGTGGACTATTTGCTGCACTGAGACTGATAGAACTGGGACTTCGCCCAATCATTGTAGAACGTGGAAAGGATGTGCGCGAACGGAAGAAAGATCTGGCTCAAATCAGCCGGGAGCACACAGTGAATCCGGAATCTAATTATAGTTTCGGTGAGGGAGGCGCAGGTGCTTATTCGGACGGGAAACTCTATACTCGCAGCAAGAAACGTGGAAATGTAGATAAGATATTAAACGTATTCTGTCAGCATGGTGCTTCTACAGCTATATTAGTAGACGCACATCCGCATATTGGAACGGATAAACTACCACGTGTAATAGAGAATATGCGGAATACGATTCTCGAATGTGGCGGAGAAGTGCACTTTGAGACGCGTATGGATGCTTTAATTATTGAGGAAGATGAAATAAAAGGTATCGAAACCCATACAGGACAAACGATTCTGGGTCCGGTGATCCTGGCAACAGGGCATTCGGCACGGGATGTGTACCGTTGGTTGGCCGCCAATCAAGTAGAGATTGAAGCTAAAGGTATTGCAGTCGGTGTACGTTTGGAACATCCTTCGGAATTGATCGACCAGATACAATATCATAACAGAAACGGACGGGGAAAGTATCTGCCTGCCGCCGAATACAGCTTTGTAAATCAGGTAGATGGACGAGGAGTATACAGTTTCTGTATGTGCCCGGGTGGTTTTATTGTACCCGCCGCCAGTGGTCCGCAACAGATTGTAGTCAACGGAATGAGTCCCAGCAACCGTGGATCGCGTTGGAGCAACTCAGGGATGGTAGTTGAATTGAGGCCGGAAGACTTATTGAGTGGAGAATTGAGAGTGGAGAGTGGAGAGTGGACTATGCAGCATGATAGCGCAGCTAACTCTCAACTCTCAACTCTCAACTCTCAACTCAATATGATGTACTTTCAAGAGACATTAGAATATAATTGCTGGCAACAAGGTAATATGCGTCAGACAGCTCCTGCGCAACGTATGCAGGATTTTACACGTAAGAAATTGAGCTATGATTTACCGGAGAGTTCCTATGCTCCGGGATTAATTTCTTCACCCCTACACTTTTGGATGCCACCGTTCATCACTGAACGACTCAGCAAAGGATTTCAGCAGTTCGGACAATACAGTCGTGGCTTCCTGACTAATGAAGCGGTAATGATTGGTGTGGAGACACGAACCTCTGCACCGGTACGGATCATAAGAGATAGGGAAACTTTGCAGCATGTAAGAATTAAAGGATTGTTTCCATGCGGAGAAGGAGCAGGATATGCAGGTGGCATTGTTTCTGCCGGCATTGATGGGGAACGATGTGCAGAAGCAGTAGCTAACTACTTCAAACTATAACAATTGTTTTCCTTTCACGGTAACACCGTTTACCCCAAATGGTAACTTCATTTACATGCCGGAGTAAAAGCCGTTACATGCCGAGGTAAAGAGCGTTACAATAAGGGGTAAAGGTCGTTACATCCTGCGGTAAATGCTTTTACATAAAGAGGTAACTTGTCGGTAAATACAGTTCGCTGATAGCTAACACATTAACAAAATATCATTAGCAAAGCAAATGATTTTCCAACAGTGCATAAAGTTATATAGATATTTATTGCTAACTTTGCTATACCTTTTTAATGTACATAATGAGAAGCACAACTGACATACCAATGAGCAATGCTATCGTAAGTTCTTTTAATGAGATCTATACTTCTTATTACAAGAAGTCATTCTTCTTTGCCAAATCATATGTTCATGATGATTTGGCAGCGGAAGATATTGCTTCCGACTCGTTGATTAAATTATGGGAGAAACTAAAAACAGAGAAAATAGATTATATAGAACCGCTCCTACTTACCATATTAAAGAATAAAGCTTTGGACTATCTGAAACATGAAGAAGTCAAACGCACAGCTTTTGAATCTATGGCCGATTGGCATCAACAAGAACTTTCTATTCGTATTTCAACTTTAGAGTCATGCGATCCCAATGAAATATTCTCGGATGAAGTAGAAAGTATCATCCGGGAAACATTGAAATTACTTCCTGAACAAACCCGACAGATATTTCTACTAAGCCGGTTCGAAAACAAGTCTAATAAAGAAATTGCCGAACAGATGGGAATTTCCATAAAAGGAGTGGAATATCATATATCAAAAGCATTAAAGGCATTACGGATAACCTTAAAAGATTATCTTCCTCTATTTTATTTCTTCTTCTATTATTAAATTCAGCCATGTATCTCTGCCTTTTTGAGAGCAGAAATCTTTTTTTTCATTTTTTCCAATTTTCTTTTAGGGTTGTTTTCACTTTAGTCGTTACTATATAAAACACAATAAAGAATGAATTCCGAATTACTTCAAATATATATATCCGGCAATGCCACTGAAACCGAAAAACAACGTGTTACCGAGTGGATGCAAGAAAGTCCGGAAAACATGCGCGAATATATGGCACAGCGCAAGCTACATGATATTGCCCTATGGCGCACAGAACCTGTGAAAACAGAAAATAAGCAGTTAAAAAAGCATTTCACATTGCGCACACTTTGGATAGAGACTGCAAAAATTGCAGCAATATTCGCAGTTGTTCTATTAGGTACATACTATTGGTCCGAAAAGCACCAGGCAGAACAAAGTGAATCACTCCAATCCATACATGTACCTGCCGGGCAGCGAGCCGAACTAATGTTGGCAGACGGTACTAAAGTATGGCTGAATTCGCTTAGTACGTTAACCTTTCCGGGGCATTTCAATGGTGATATCCGGAATGTAAAGCTGGACGGTGAAGGCTACTTCGCAGTCACTAAAAATGAAAAACAGCCTTTTATTGTAGAAACCAATAAATGTAATGTCAAGGTATTGGGGACGGAATTCAATGTCATGGCTTATGCAGCGGACAGTATCTGGGAAACGGCCTTATTGGAAGGAGCAGTAGAAATCTTAAGTCCCGGTACTACAATGAACGGAATGAAGTTGGAACCCAATACAATGGCAAGTCTGAAAGGAAACAAACTGATAAAAGGACGAATTAAAGACCCTGAACACTTTTTGTGGCGTGAAGGCTTGATTTGCTTTAACAATGTATCCGTCAAAGATATGCTGGAAAAGCTAAAGTTATATTACGGAGTAGATATTATTGTAAATAATACCAAAATATTAAACAATCGTTATACCGGTAAATTCAGAACGGGAGATGGAGTAGAACATGTTTTGAGAGTCCTCAGACTGAATAATAAATTTACCTACAAGAAAGATGATGAGAAGAATGTAATCACTATTTATTAACCTTTTAAAATCGTTTTGCCTATGAAGTAACACACTCGAATAAAAAAATGGGACAGTGCTGCAACACCATCCCATAGACAGTCAATTATGCATTGACTTTTTTCTCTAAATAATCTTAAGTAAAAACCTAAAATTAGTAATGCAAATATATGAAAAATATTTTGTATCAGGAATCTATT
>OHJU01001519.1_pt1 | contig 10265 bp, 9 predicted proteins | sample 1568711 | NCBI WGS metagenome assembly OHJU01 (sample SAMEA3879574, study PRJEB24766) | human gut metagenome | biome: human-associated habitat; feature: feces | place: USA | collected 1985/1987 | reverse complement strand
CGATGACTTGGATGCAGTGTTTCCGGCATTTACATTTGAAATTCAGGATAGTAAACATGCTTTAAAGATTAACTGGAACGTAAATGCCTGAGGGAAAATTCGATTAGACGATTTGAAATGCGTGGGTGAGAGAGATGATTCCTAAAAAAATACATTATTGCTGGTTTGGGGGAAAGCCAATTCCAGATTCGGTCAGGCGATGCATGCAAAGCTGGCAGAAGTTCTGTCCAGACTATCTTATTGTAGAATGGAATGAAAAAAATTTTGATATAAATTTTAACAATTATGCCAAAGAAGCATATTTAAATAAAAAATATGCTTTTTTTACAGATGTTGCTAGGTTATATATAATTTATCATAATGGAGGAATATACTTTGACGTGGATGTGGAAGTTATAAAGAAATTCGACAATGATATATTAAGTAATGAAGCTTTTTTTGGACTGGAGACGGAAAATACTGTTAATACGGGATTAGGATTTGGAGCTACAAAAAAAAATTGGATTATCAAGGAGATGCTAGATGATTATAATGACAAAAAATTCTTAAGTAAAGACGGAAAGATGGATATGACTCCGTGCCCTATAATAAATAGCAGAGTATTTAGAAAAAATGGATTTGAATTAAATGGAAATTATGAAAAGATTAATGATGTAGCAATTTATCCTATAGATTTTTTTAATCCATTAGAGGCTGCTACGGGTAGATTGAATAAAACAAAAAATACACAAAGTATACATTGGTTTTTAAAATCCTGGGTACCAAAAAAACAACTAATTATTAGTAATATTACTAAACCATTTCATCGAATTTTTGGTATAAATTGTTTTAAGTGGATAAAGAAACTCGGAGGACATAAGAAGTGAAATATAAGTATTTTCTGAAAAACTTAAGCATTTTTACAATTAGTAATTTTATAACAAAATTATTAATGTTTTTGATGCTACCTTTATATACTAGTATTTTAACATCAAAAGAATATGGCACTATAGATATGATAACTACTACAGTGAATTTAGCAATGCCTATATTAACTTTATGCATTACAGAAGCAATAATAAGGTTTACAATAGAGGAAAACACCAATAGAAAACAGATACTATTAAACTCTCTTAATATTGCATTTAAAGGATATATATTATTATTGATAGCATCTATTGTAGCTTGGATAATAGGAATTGAATTAAAGATATTAATTATCTTTAATATTTATTATTTAGTATATACAGTTTCATCGCTACTAACTTATTATTTAAAAGGGTTAGAAAGAATTAAAATAATAGGATGGGCAAGTGTTATTAGAGTTATTACCTTAATACTATTAAATTGTTTATTGTTATTATACTTGAAGCTATCGGTAGTTGGATATTATGTTTCACTAATAGTAAGTGATATTATTGTAATAATTATCTATATTTATAATTTGAAAAAAAATAAAGTTGTGGGGAATGATGAAAAAAATACGACACTAAAGAAAGAAATGATAAAATATAGTAAAAATTTTGTGCTAAACTCTATAAGTTGGTGGATTAATAATGCATCTGATAAATATATACTATTACTATTTTATGATTTAGATATCACAGGTATTTATTCTGTTGCATACAAAATTCCTACAATTATTGAATTTGTGCAAGCAATATATTCACAGGCATGGCAAATTTCTGCAATAAAAGAATATAACAAAAAGAACTCAGTGGAATTTTTTTCAAATATGTACAAAATATATAATATTATAATAATATTTACGGTATGCTTAATATTAATCTTCTTGAAGGTTATATCAAGAATATTGTTTGCTAAAGAATTTTTTATTGCATGGAAATATGTACCATTTCTTTTGCTAGCAATCTTATTTGGAGCTCTAGCAGGTTTTCTGGGTTCTATATATGCTGCAAATAAAGACTCAAAAATGTATGCTAAGTCTACAGCAATTGGGGCAATGACGAATATTATTTTAAATTTTTTGCTAATACCTAGTATGGCAGCTCATGGCGCAGCAGTTGCGACTTGTATATCATATGTAATTGTTTGGATATTAAGACTTATATTTATGAAAAAGTACATGGTATTAAAGATTAATTTGAAAAAAGATGTTACATCATATCTGCTAATTTTAGTAATTTGTATTAGTGTTATTTGCTTAAAAACTTTAATTGCAGAAATAATAGCTACTACTGTTTTGACTATTATAATTCTCATGTACAGAAAAGAGTTAGCTGATTTATCTAAATCAGTAAGAAAGGATTTCATGAAATGAAAGAAGTAGGAATTATGACATGGTTTACATATAATAATTATGGAACGGTTTTACAAGCGTATGCTTTATCAAAAAAATTAGAAAACATGCAAGTTATTCCGGAAATTATTAATTACAGACCTAAGATAAGAAAAACAAATATATATGATATGAAAATTAAATTTATATTAAAGCAGTTAATTAATAAAAATTATCAAAAGAAATATATCTCCGAAATAAGCAAGATAAATGAAAAATTTAGTAAATTTAGAAAGGACAGTTTATCTATATCTAATGAAGTTGACACTTACACAGAATTGAAAGAAAAGGCAGATAGCCTAGATAAAGTGGTTTGTGGAAGTGATCAAATATGGTCTCCAATTTTTTATGATCCACATTATTATTTGGATTTTGTGGATAATGACACAAAAAAAATATCATACGCTCCAAGTTTTGGAGTAAGTGATATATATGAAGAAGGCGTAAAAAAAGGAATAGAAAAATTATTAAATAGATTTGAAAATATATCGGTAAGGGAAGAACAAGGAAAAGAAATCATAAAAGAAATATGTGATAAAAACGTTGAAATAGTGCTAGATCCAACACTATTAATAACAAAAGAAGAATGGATTAAATTATTTGAAATCAAAGAAGATAAAAACAAGGATAATTATATCTTATGTTACTTTTTAGAAAGTAATAAAAAATACCTTAAAGTTGCTAAGGAATTATCTAAAAAATTAAAAGTACCAATTAAAATAATTCCAACCAATAATTTAATTGACAAATTTAATAAAGATTCAATTTTATTTGATTGTGGACCAAAAGAATTTGTAGAATATATCAGCCATGCTAAATGTGTATTAACAGACTCATATCATGGAGTACTATTTTCTATTAATTTTAATAAACCATTTGTGGCATTAAAAAGATTTAAGGAAAATAAGTTTTCACAAAATTCTCGAATTATAAATATCTTAAGTAGATTTAATTTAGAAGACAGGTTGTATAACAATAAAAGTCTGAATTTAAGTCCAATTTATTATAAAACAATTAATCGAGAGATCGCAATAGAAAGAAAAAAAAGTATAAATTTTTTAAGAAAAAGCATATTTGATGGAAAAGTAAGTAATGAGCCACTTATTACAAATAATTGCACCGGATGTGGAGTCTGTGTGGTGGTATGCCCCAAAAAATGTATAAAAATAGAGAAGAATGAAGAGGGATTTTGGGAATATACAGTAAATAAGGAGCAATGTATAAATTGTGGACTTTGCAAAAAAAACTGTGGTCAAGTTCATAATAATGCCATAAAAATCGAAAGACAAAAAATATTTAGTGCATACTCTAAATCAAATGAAGTTCTGATGAAATCATCTTCAGGTGGACTAGCATTTGAACTTTCTAATCAGGCATTAATTGATAATATGCCAGTTATTGGATGCAAGTATAATGAGAAAAATAATAGGGCTGAACATGCTTTTATTAATGACATAAACAATGTAAATGAGCTTAGTGGATCTAAATATTTACAGAGTTATACAGTTGATGCTTTTGAAAAAATTAAGAACCTAAAAAGTGCTTTAATAATAGGTACTCCATGCCAAATTGCGTCTATCGATAACTATTTAAAAAATGTCAATAAAAGAAATGAGTTTGTTTTGGTTGATTTAATATGCCATGGTGTTCCATCATATCTAGTTTGGGATAAATTTTTAAAAGAAAATGGCGATAATAGAGAAATTATATTTAGAAATAAAAAATATGGTTGGAAGACAGAACTTACGGTGGGGTCAAAAAGAATAAGAAGAGACAAATTTTATAATTTTTTTGAGAGTGGGCAAGTTTATAATAGATGTTGCTATGACTGTAATTATAGGGAATATATGTGTTCAGACATAAGATTGGGAGATTTCTGGGGGAAAAAAAGTAATAAAGGAATAAGTAAGGTAATAATTAATTCCGAAAAAGGGTTAAACCTTTTTAATAGCATAAAGGACAAAATAATTTTTAAGGAAGAAAATATTTCAGAATGTTTTGTTCATCAACAAAAAAAGAATGTTGCGTTTCCACTGAAAAGATATGCCATTATAAATGAATTAAAGTCTGATAAAAAATCGTTAACTAAAATTTCAAACAAGTACTGCAAGAAAATTGTTAAAGATAGCAATTTTAGAAAAAAATTTTATGGACTTTATAAGTTTTTGCAGAACAGGCAATAAATTTTTGGGTGGAATAGATCCTCTGAACTACGGTTCTAAATTGCTACATTCCTGCGATTTAAAACTCCCTAATTGGGATGCTGGTATGCAATTTGATTGTGTAAACTTATGCATTAAACAAATTTTATAATATAGAAATGTGACTTTTGACTAAGTTGCATTTTTTTATGTTTTGATACAACTTTCGACAAATTTCGCAATAAGAAATTGATATACTATTAAAGGGCGATATCAAATGAAGAAAATTCATGAAAAAATTTTATTTATTCTATTCATTATTACAGGTATATTATTAATAGGAGTAAGCACTTTTGCACATTCTGGAAGAACGGATTCGAGCGGAGGGCATAGAGACAACAAAAACAAAAGTGGCTTAGGTAGTTATCATTACCATTGTGGAGGAAATCCTGCTCATTTGCACACAGGTGGGGTATGTCCATACTCATCAAATACATCTAAAGGTAGTAAATCAAATTCAGAAGAAGACACAAAAGAAACCATAGCAAAACCATCTGATATAGAGGTAATAAAAGTAGAAATAAATGCAAGTACAAAAAGTATTGAAGTGGGAGAAAGCAAAATATTGACAGCAACAATATTACCAAGTAATGCGACAGATAAAAAAATCTCATGGGAATCAAGTGATGAAAGCATAGCAATGATTAATGAAGAAGGAAAACTAGTTGCTAAAGGAGCTGGCACTGTGGATATAACTGCAACAATGTCTAATGGCAAAACAAGTACAATAAAAGTAAACGTTAAAGAAAAATCGACAGTAGAAAATAATACTATCATTAAAACTGCAACAAATAATCAGGTGGGCAATAAAGAAGAAACTATAGGAGACAAGAAGGAAAAAGCAAACCCGTTGGCAGGAATTATAGGGTTAGGCACATTAGGCGGAGCAGGATATGCAGGATATAGAAAATTTAAAAAAGAATAACATTAATTAGGGACAGTCCCTAAATGTCCCGTTTGCACAATTTGGGACATCCTTTAAATTGTCGATTTTTGGTGTATGATTTTTCTTGTGCTAATTTAATGTATATATTAAAATAGAGATTGTAAAACTGTTTAATGTTTTACAGTCTTTTTTTCATAATGTTTTTTTCAAGTTATTTCTTAGAGAAATGTTTTCTAAGAAGTTGTCTTACAATTTTTCAAATGTATTAAATCCAAAAAGAAAGTAGGTGATAATTTATCAAATAAAAAAGAAACAAGAAAGGATGAAGTAAATGAAAAATATAAAAACATTATCACCAAAGCTAGACGTTGTATTTCAAGCATTATTTGGAGAAGTAGGAAATGAAAGTATTACAAAGGGATTTTTAGAAACAATATTGGAAAGAAAAATAGATAGTATAGATTTAAGTAGAAATCCAATATTAAGAAGAGAGTTTAAAGAAGAAAAATTAGGGGTTTTGGATATAATTGCAAAGCTAGATAAGAACGAAATTTGTAATATAGAATTACAAATCGTAGATAAGAAAAACATAATAGAAAGAATCCTATATTATTGGAGTAGACTGTATAGTAGACAAATAAAATCAGGAGAAGACTATAAAATATTGCAAAAGGCAATAGTAATATTAATAACAGATTTTAAAATAGAAAATTTGGAAGAGTTAGATTATCATAGCAGATGGAAGATAATGGAAGACAAACAAGGGAAGAAAATCATATTGACACAAAAATTAGAAATAGATATAATTGAATTACCGAAAATAATAGGAAAAGAAAAAGAGCAAGATAATTTATTGGACTGGCTATATTTTTTGGAAAATCCTAAATCAGAGAGGGTGACTGAAAAAATGAAGGAAAACGAGAACTTAAAAGAAGCAGTAAAAAAATTAGATAATCTAAGTGAAGATGAAAGGATGCAAAGAATAGCAGACTTAAGGCAAAAAGCGATAATGGATGAGAAAGCAATATATGAAAAGGGACTAGAAGTTGGAATTGAAAAAGGCATAATGGAAGGTTCACAGAAAGAAAAAATAGAAATAGCCAAGAAAATGTTAAAGCTAAAAATAGATAAAGAGACAATCGCAGAGGCAACAGGACTAACAGAGCAAGAAATAGAGAAAATTCTCGATTAGGGACCGTCCCAAATTGAAGTCTTATGGCTTATTACATGTTGTCATTGGTTAATGTTGATTTTTTGGCAAAATATATAAAAATATCTTGCCAAATATTTTTTTTATGGTTATACTATATTCATATGAAAAACTAAGGAGGAAATTATGGAAGAATTAGATTTAAAAGAATTGTTTTTTATGTTTTGGAATAAAAAGTTAGAGATTATATTAATAACGCTAATGTTTGTAGCCGTAGGTATAGGGTATTCATATTTTTTTGTTAAACCCGAATATACATCAACCACATCATTGGTATTAGCACAAAGTTCTTCATCTGGGCAAACTGGAGATGGTGCTATTAGTGCAACAGATTTAACAATGAACTCAAAACTTGTTTCAACATATAGTGAGTTGATAAAAAGAAAAGCTATTTTAGGACAGGTGTGTGAAAACTTAAATATACCAGATTCAAACATACAAGAATTAAGAGGAAAGATAAAAGTTAATTCTGCAAAAAATACAGAAATAATAGAAATATCTGTAACAAACAAAGATCCTAACAAAGCAGCAGCAATAGCAAATGAAATAGCAAAAGTATTTGGCGAAAAAATAGTAGAAATATATAACATAAGCAATGTATATTTATTAGATAGAGCAGAGGCTAATGCAGTGCCAAGCAATATTAATCACATGAAAGATGTAGTTATTTTTGCATTTATAGGACTTGTAATAGCTGCAGTTTATGTATTAATTGCCAATATGTTAGACAATACTATAAAAACTGAGCAAGATGTAGAAGCTACAACAGAACTATTAGTATTAAGTTCAATACCAAATTATGATGTGGAAATTAAAAGTAAAAGAGTAAGATAAAGAATACCAAAGAGAAAGGATTGAATAAAATATGAAAAAAGAATTAATAACTCAAAGAAGTCCAAAATCACCAATAGCGGAAACTTTTAGGACTTTAAGAACAAACCTACAGTTTATGAATTCACAAAAAGATTTAAAAACAATATTAATAACTTCTACGATGCCTGGAGAAGGCAAAAGTTGGATATCCTCTAACTTAGCTGTAACTTTTGCACAAGCAGGCAAAAAAGTTATATTAGTTGATGCAGATATGAGAAAAGGCAGATTAGCAACAATGTTTTCTGTAAATTCAACACCAGGACTATCAAATTATCTATCTGGAGTAGATGAAAGAGGAAAAAAAATAGACATACTAAAATATGTAACAACTACGGAAATAGATAATTTATATATTATACCTTCTGGAAATGTTCCACCAAATCCATCTGAATTGTTAGCATCGGAAAAGACGGAAGAAATGTTGGAAAAATTAAAGAAAACTTTTGACATTGTTATATTAGATGGAACACCAGCTTTACTAGTTACAGATGCATTGATATTGGCAAGATTAGCAGACACAACAACAATAGTAACTGCATATAAATCAACAAAAAAGGAAGATTTAGCAAAAGTAAAAAAATCAATAGAAAATGTTGGTGGTAAAATAGCAGGAGTTATTATAAACAAAATTCCTATTAAACCAGAAGAATATAAATCTACATATTATTATGGCTCAACAACATCAGTAGAACCAACAAGAAGACATCAAAAGGCAGATTATCAATTTGAAACAACGGGGAATATAGAAGAAAATAAAAAACAAGAGATAACAGAACAGTTAAATGAATATTTAAAGAATAAATAGAGGTTTGAAATGATTGATATACATTCACATATTATTCCGAATGTAGATGACGGTGCAAGAAGTGTAGAAGAGACTTTTAACATTTTAAAAGAGGCACAAGAAGCAGGCTTTACAGATGTTATTTTAACTTCACACTTTCTTTTAAATTATTACGAAACTAACGCACAAGAATTAATATTTTGGAAGGAAAAATTACAAGAAGTACTGAAAAAGCAAGGAACTAAAATAAATTTACACTCTGGAATGGAAATATATATAACTAATCAAATGGAAGAATTATTGGAAAACAAAAAAATATTAACACTTGCAAATAGCAGATATATGTTAATAGAGCTACCATTAGCAACAAATGTTAAATATTTTGACTATGTTGTATATTATTTAGAAGCAAAGGGAATAAAGCCAATAATTGCTCACCCTGAAAGGTATAAGTGTGTACAAAAAGATCCAGATATTGTCGAAGAATACATTGAAAAGGGATGCTTGATTCAATGCAATTATGGAAGTATTGTAAATTTATATGGACGTGAAGCTGAAAAAACTATTAAAACAATATTGAAAAAAAATCAAGTACATTTTTTAGGAAGCGATGTGCATAGGGAAAATGGAACTTATTTAATTATTTTAGATGCGATTAAAAAAATAAGAAAGATAATAGGAGAAAACAAAATTAATGAGATTACAACAATAAATCCAAAAAAAATATTGCAAAATGAAGAGTGGCAATATTAATTATTAACAATTTAGAAAGGAATGTTAATAAAATATGAGAAAAATTAAAGTAATAGGTGTTATAATTCTGCTAATTTTCATTTTATCAACAAATGTAAAAGCATTAACAGAAAAAATAGAAAATGAAGAATCTAATATAACAGAAAAGATAGTAGATGAAAACAATACAAGCGAAAATATTACGGAGGAAAATAATACACAGGAAAATGTGACAGAACCAGAGCAAAATCACGAAGAAGAAAACAATTATTATGAGCCTGAGTATCCAAGCTACAATCCACCACAATATGAAGAAAGTAAATCTGAAAATGCGAATTTAAGAATAATAAAAATTGAGAATATGGAGCCAGAGTTTGATAAGGATACTACAGAATATTATTTAACAGTAGATTTAAATACCGAAAAAATAGATATAGAAACATATACAGACAGTGAAAAGGCAAAAGTAGCAATATATGGAAACGAGAATTTAAAAGAAGGAAAGAATACAATAGAAATAGTTGTTACAGCGGAAGCAGGAAATCAGAAAACATATTATATATATGTAACAAAAATTGATAATGCAAAAATGGCAAATGCTAATTTACAAACTTTAGAGATAGAGGGTGCAAGCATATCTCCAAAATTCAAAAACAATATATATAGCTACAATGTAACAATTGACAAAAATACAAAAAAATTAAATATTTTAGCAAAACCTGAAAATGAGAAAAGTAAAATAGAAATTGTTGGAAACTCCAATTTAAAAGAAGGAGAAAATATTATAAAAATAATAGTAACTGCCGAAGATGGAACAACAACAAGAACATATAAAATCAATGCGTATACTTCGCTAAATGACATTCAAGTTCAAGAGGAAGACAAAAAACCTGCAATTGTTGTTTTAGGAATACTTGGAATTACTATATTAATAATGGGAATAATAGTAATAACAAAAAATAAGAAAATATAAGAGCTGTAATTTCTTAAAGGGGGGATACAAATGATAAAAATGTATAATACAGATATTAATACAAACATCACAGAGGAAACCAAAGACCTAAAAAAAGGTAATTGGATTAACATGATATCCCCGACAGAAGAAGAAATTCAACGTGTGTGTGCAGCACTTCAAATTAAACAAGACTTTATAAGATATTCTTTAGATGAAGAGGAAAAAGCCAGAATAGACACAGAGGATGATGACAATACAACATTATATATAATAGACATTCCTGTTATAGAAAGTGACAGAACTAGAAGAGTGTACGTAACAATGCCAATAGGTGTGATTTTTGTAA
>OHJU01001516.1_pt1 | contig 10272 bp, 8 predicted proteins | sample 1568711 | NCBI WGS metagenome assembly OHJU01 (sample SAMEA3879574, study PRJEB24766) | human gut metagenome | biome: human-associated habitat; feature: feces | place: USA | collected 1985/1987 | reverse complement strand
TTCAGATAGACCCTTAATAAAATGATGAAATCATTTTGTTAAGAAATAGTATTATTACAAACATAATTTCGATTATTGCAACGTTAGTATAACACGGAAATCCAAAAAAGTACAGAGGAAAATGTGGGCATCGTTCCAAAAAAGAAGCGGGTTCTGCGGGGGAAAGTGTGCTCCCCGCGGAACCCGCGTGTATAAAGTGGTTTTTAAGAATTTCCCAGAAAATTGTCCAGAATCTTTTCCTGAATGCGGATATATTCCCGGGCGTCCTCGGGGCCGAGTGCTTCCAGCAGGGACGATACCCGGGAGATGACCTCCGCCCGGGCTTTCTGTATCGCATTTACCCCGTTTTCCGTCAGCCGGACAAAAATCTGCCGGTTGTCGCTTAAATCGGAGGAGCGGGCGATCAGTCCCTTTTCCTCCATGTGATGCAGAAGAGAGGTGATGCGGGCGGTGCTGACGGCCATCTTTTTGCTGAGTTCCTTGGGATGGATCGCTGTCTCGTGGGTGGCGAGATAGTTCAGAACGAACAGCTCTCCCCGCACCATCTTGGAAAGCTGCTGATAGGCCGGGACCTGCAGGAGATTCGCCTGCACATTGAGAAGCTGCCCGGCAAGTAACGAATAGTCCATGCTGCCAAAATCACTCCCGTTCTTCCATGACGCTCATGTACGCCGGGCGGATGATCTTATCCATGCAGATCAGCTCCTCGATCCGGTGGGCGCTCCAACCCACGATCCTCGCCACGGCGAACATGGCTGTGTACAGCTCCTGAGGAATTCCCAGCATGTCGTAGACAAAGCCGCTGTAAAAGTCCACGTTGGGGCTGACACCCTTGTAGATCCGCCGGTGTTTCGCGATCAGCTGAGGGGCAAGCTCCTCCACGTTGCGGTACAGCGTCAGGTCGTCCCCGCGCCCCTTTTCGGCGGCGAGCTTTTCCACATAGCCCTTGAAAATCCGCTCTCTGGGGTCGGACAGGGAATAGACGGCGTGACCCATGCCGTATGCAAGCCCCTTCCGGTCGAAGGCTTCCTTATTGATGATCTTCGCGAGATAATCCTCCAGAGCCTCCTTGTCCGAGCAGTCGGGGACGTGCAGGCGGATGTCCTCCATCATTTCCATGACCTTGATGTTGGCGCCGCCGTGCTTGGGGCCTTTCAGGGAGGACATAGCCGCCGCGATGGTGGAATAGGTGTCGGAACCGGAGGAGGTGATGACACGGGTAGTGAAGGTGGAATTGTTGCCGCCGCCGTGCTCCATGTGGAGAATCAGCGCCGTGTCCAGCACCTTTGCTTCCGTGGCGGTGTATTTTTTGTTGGGGCGGAGCATCATCAGAAGGTTTTCCGCCGTGGAAAGGGCGGGGGCAGGCCGGTGAATGACCATGCTGTCCATATTTTCATAGTAGTTGTAGGCATGGTATCCATAAACGGCCAGCAGCGGGAACTCGGCGATCAGCTGGATGCACTGCCGGAGGGAATTGCTGACGCTGGTGTCGATGGCGCGCTCGTCGTAGGACGCCAGCGTCAGAATGCCCCGGGTCATGGAGTTCATGATGTCCTTGCCGGGGGCTTTCATGATGACGTCCCGGGTGAAGTTGGTGGGGAGCGTCCTGCACTCACCCAGCAGCCTCCGGAATTCTTCCGCGGCGGCGCTGTCCGGCATCTGTCCCATGAGCAGAAGATAGGCGATCTTTTCGTAGCCAAGCTCCGTTTCCCCAAGGCTGCCGATCAGGTCTTCCACCCGGTAGCCCCGGTACCAGAGCTGGCCGTCGCAGGGAACCTTTTTGCCGTCCACAATTTTGGAGGACGTGATCTTGGAAATGTTCGTCAGTCCGGCGAGAACGCCGTTGCCGTTTTCGTCCCGAAGCCCCTTTTTGACACCGTATTCCTCGTACAGCCGGGGGGAGATGGTATCGTTCCGGCGGCACACCGCCTCGCTGCGGGTAGTGTAGTCATTCAACTGGGTCATGTCCATGGCTGGCCGCTCCTTTCGTAAATACTTCGTTCATAACGTCCTCCAGACGGGAAATCTGCTCCAGAAGGCTCTTCAGATTTTCGTAGCCGAAGGCCTCGATTACCCGGCTGTAGTAGGCGTTCAGGATATTTGCCTGCCGCTCCATGGCTCGGACGCCGGAATCGGTGATGACGACGTAGGTGCCGTCGCGCCCGTCGCCGCTGTGGGACCAGAATACCAGCCCCCGCTCGTGAAGCTTGCGGACCATTTTGGAAGTCTTGGGTATGGGCATTTCCAGTCGCTCGGCCAAATCCCGCAGGTAGGTTTGCTCCGCTGACCCACCCTGACCGGCAGCTTCCGCAATGCTGTGGAGGGCAATGTAGTCGGAAAGGGACAGCTCCGTGAACAGGTCGTGCACGATGTCCCGGTTCAGCAAGTAGCGCTGACGGGTCATCGCATAGGCCAGTTTTTCCACTTCGTGTTGATTTTTCATTGGCATCGTCCTTTTCTTAAGTGCGTTTCCGGCGTGAAATTGCCGGGGTATTGCAAGTTTCTGAGAGCGACATTGCATAGCGGGTGCCGGCCCTCCGGGGAGGCGCTCATAATTCGCAGAAGCCTTTCACGGGCGATGGTGCGGACACCGGGAAGAAAGGCACCGGAGTGACAAAACGGGGAAACCATTCGGGGCTGGGCGAAAAATGAAATTTGCTAACATTGTTAGGTATTATAACAGGCGCGGGTCATCTTGTCAATAAACCGAAAACAGGCTTGTAAAATTTGAACAAAAAATGAATGATCGGCCACCAATTTCTATCGTAATTTACAATTGCAATTTTGCAGAAATTCATATATAATTTTCCATATCACAAAAACAGATGTCCACCGACTATGGATGCTGCTTTTGAATGGAGGTTAAAGAAAATGAAAAGAGTAATTGCTGTTATCTTAGTACTGTGCATGGCTCTGTCCCTGTGCGCCTGCTCCTCTTCCGGCAGCGGCTCCGCTTCCGGCGAGAAGGTCATCAAGATCGGCGTGTTTGAGCCTTCTTCCGGCGACTCCGCGTCCGGCGGCAAGAAGGAAATCCTGGGTATGCAGTATGCCAACAGTCAGGAGCCCACGGTCACTCTGGGCGGCGAGACCTACAAGGTCGAGCTGGTCTACGGCGACAACGGTTCTTCCACCGACAAGGCTCCCTCCGCTGCTTCCTCTCTGGTCAGCGCGGGCGTGTCCGTGGTTCTGGGCTCCTACGGTTCCGGTGTTTCCATGGCCGGCGGCCCCAAGTTTGAAGAGGCCGGCATCCCCGCCATCGGCATCACCTGCACCAACCCCAACGTCACCGCGGGCAATAGCTACTACTTCCGTATCTGCTTCCTGGATAACTTCCAGGCCGACGTTCTGGCCAACTTCGCCGTGAGCAAGTTCAGCGCCAAGACCGCCTACTGCCTGGGCGAGAGCGGCAACGAGTACGACCAGGGTCTGATCGCCTTCTTCACCAAGGTCTTTGAGGCTGCGGGCGGCAAGGTCATCACCGACTCCTTCCCCACCGGCAACTCCGACTTCGGCTCCTACCTGAACAAGGCCAAGAGCGAGGGCGCGGACGTTATCTTCACCCCCGTCTCCATCGCCTACGCCGTGCAGATCATCACCCAGGCCGCGTCTCTGGGCATTGAGGCTCCCTTCCTCGGCTCCGACACCCTGGACGACAACATGGTTCTGGAAGCCATCAAGGGTACCGACCTGCAGCTGTATGTTTCCACCTTCTATCAGGAGGGCGGTTCTTCCGAGTTTGATACGGGCATCAAGGAGTACATCAACGCCAGCTCCGAGGCACTGGCTGCCAACGGCGGCAACGACACCATCTCCGCCGTCACCGCCATGGGCTATGACGCTTACTTCGTGGCGCTGGAGGCCATGAAGAAGGCCGACAGCGCCGACAAGGCCGCCATCATGGCCGCTCTGCCCTCCGTCACCTACGCCGGCGTTTCCGGCTCCATCGCCTTTGACGCTCAGGGCGACGCCATCCGCGACACCGCTTACATCAAGACGGCGGACACCGCCAGCGGCACCTGGACTCTGGAGACCGTTCAGACCGGCTCCGGCAGCTGATTTTATCTCCGATTTGAATTGTTTGGCGGGGGACGCATACCCCCGCCAAACAGTCGTATTTTTTAGACAGGGAATCTCTGAAAAAGCCGTCCGGGGCGGGGCTGCGGACGGCTTCTTCGGGGATTCCGTAAAGAAAGGGAGGAACCCCTTGTGGAACAACTGTTTTCTCTGGAATACCTGGTATCCATTCTGCTCAGCGGCATTTCTCTGGGCGGGCAGCTGGCGCTGATCGCCATTGGCTATACCATGGTCTACGGCATTCTGCGCCTGATCAACTTCGCCCACGGCGACGTGTTCATGGTCGCGGGCTTGCTGGGCATCTATATTTCCGCCGTGATGCCTATCTACGCGGCAATTCCTGTTGTCATCATCCTGACGGTGGCGCTGGGCTTCTTCATTGAGCGGGCGGCCTATAAGCCCCTGCGCAACGCGCCGAGAATGTCCGTCATGATCTCCGCCATCGGCGTCAGCTATCTGCTGCAAAACACCGCGACCTATGTCACCGGCGGTCAGCCCATGACGTATCCCACCATCGGAATCCTGAACAAAACCGTCGACATCGTCGGCACCTCCACGAAGCTGGTGGTCATTATCACTCCCATTCTGGTGCTGGTGCTGATCGTGCTGCTGACCCAGCTGATCAACCACACCAAGATCGGCATGGCCATGCGCGCGGTCGCAAAGGACTTTGAGACGGCGCGGCTGATGGGCATCAAGATCAACAATGTCATTTCCATGACCTTTGTCATCGGCTCCGCCCTGGCGGTGGTTGGCTCCATTCTGTACTTCACCACCTATCCCGCCATCACCCCCACGGCGGGGGCCATGCCGGGACTGAAAGCCTTTGTGGCGGCGGTGTTCGGCGGCATCGGCTCCATCCCCGGCGCGGTGATCGGCGCGTTTTTGATCGGTATTTGCGAGACCATCATCAAGGGTCTGCCCTCGGCGTGGAATGTTTCCGTGTTCTCCGATGCCTTCACCTTTGCACTGCTCATCATCATCCTGACCTGCAAGCCCACCGGACTCTTTGGCGAAAAGGCCACGGATAAGGTTTAAGGAGGTGCCGGATATGCTGAAACAGAAAACAAACAAAAACGGCAGCTTTGCCGCGCTGGTTTCCATTTCGGTGCTGTTGCTGCTGGTTATCCTGCTGGAAAACCTCAGCGACTACATCCCGGGACTGCCTGCGGTCTTTCTTCCCACCAGCCAGCTGTTTACCGTGCTGAAAAAGGGTGCGGTGTATTCTCTGGTGGCCGTTTCCATGAACCTGCTCAACGGTTTCACCGGCCTGTTCTCTCTGGGACAGGCGGGCTTCATGCTGCTGGGCGCGTATACCTACGCCATTCTCACCGTTCCCATGGCTGCCAAGGATCAGGTGTATTACCTCTACGGCGGCTCGGCTGTGAAGTTCTCCCTGGTGGACTGCTTCCAGAGCTTTCTGGGAAGCGCCGGATTCGGCGGCGGGCTGGCACTGGTGCTGGCCGTTCTCGTAGGGCTGATTCTGGCGGGGCTGGTGGCCGCGCTGTTCGCGGCGCTGATCGGTCTGCCGGTTCTGCGGCTGAAAAGTGATTACCTCGCCATTGCCACACTGGGCTTCGCCGAAATTCTCCGGGCGATTTTCCAGTGGCAGACCCTCGGCCCCATCACCAACGGCGCAAACATGATCAAGGGCTTCCCCACCTTCTCCGATTTCAACATCAAGAACGGGGCAGGGCAGGTGGTTCTGCGGCTGAGTACATTTGTCCCCTTCCTTGTGGCGATTGTCAGTATTACGCTGATCGTTCTGCTGATCAACTCCTCCTACGGCCGCGCCTTTAAGGCCATCCGGGACGACGAGGTGGCGGCGGAGGCCATGGGCATCAGCCTGTTCAAGCACAAGATGCTCTCCTTTGTGATTTCCAGCTTCTTCTCCGGCGTGGGCGGCGCGCTGTTCGCCATGTATGTTGCCAATGCGCAGGCGAAGGTGTTCACCTCCACCATGACCTATGAGATTCTGCTGATCGTGGTCATCGGCGGCATCGGCTCCGTTTCCGGCTCCGTCATCGGCACGTTCCTGTACGTGGCCTGCTCTGAGTGGTGGCTGCGGTTTCTGGATCGGGAGACCTATATCGGCTCGTTCAAGGTGCCCCTGCTGCGCAGCGGTTTCCGGATGGTCGTATTCTCCGTGGTCATCATGATTATTGTTCTGTTCTTCTCCAAGGGCATCATGGGGGAGAAGGAGCTGAGCTGGAAGGGCATCGGCGGACTGCTGAAAAAGCGGAAAAAGGCTGCCCCGGCGGCGGAAAAGGAGGACTGAAGCGGCATGAGCGAAACAAACGTTCTTCGTATGGAAAACGTCACCATGCAGTTTGGCGGCGTAGTTGCTGTGAATGACCTGTCTCTGGACGTGCCGGAGGGTCAGATCGTCGCCCTCATCGGCCCCAACGGCGCGGGCAAGACCACGGCCTTTAACTGCATCACAGGTGTGTATCAGCCGACCAACGGCCGGGTGGAATTCATGGGCAAGATCATGATCCGCAACCATCCCACCGGCAAAATGAAAAAGAACTATCTGGGAACCAACGGGGAAAAGTATGCGAACGAGCGCAACATTGACCCCACCCCGGATCATGTGGTGTCCTTGGGCATCGCCCGTACCTTCCAGAACATCCGCCTGTGGAAGAGTATGACGGTGTTTGAAAACGTGCTGGTGGCCAAGCATATGCGTGCCAAGCAGAACGTATTTTCCGCCATTTTCCGGGCGAACGCCAAGGAAGAAGCGAGAATGCGGGAAGAAACCATGGAGCTGCTGAAAGAGCAGGGATTGGAGCAGTACAAGGACGAGATCGCAACCAGCCTGCCCTACGGCCTGCAGCGCCGTCTGGAAATCGCCCGCGCTCTGGCGACGGACCCCAAGCTGCTGCTGCTGGACGAACCGGCGGCGGGCATGAACCCGCAGGAGACGCAGGAACTGGCGGAGTACATCAAAGAGATTCGGGACAGACACCATCTGACGGTCTTCCTTATTGAGCATCACATGGATCTGGTCATGAAGATTTCGGACTACATTTATGTCATTGACTTCGGCAGTGAGATCGCCCGGGGCGTGCCGAAGGAAGTGCAGCAGAACAAGCGCGTGATCGAGGCGTATTTGGGGGTGACGGAGGATGCGTAACATTCTGGAAATTCGGGACTTGCAGGTGCATTACGGCGGAATCGAAGCGGTGAGGGGCATCAGTCTGGACGTGCCGGAAGGGGAGATCGTGACCCTGATCGGCGCAAACGGCGCTGGCAAAAGCTCCACCCTCCGCGCCATCGCGGGGCTGGTAAAGCCCTCCGCGGGAAAAATCTCCTTTCTGGACGAGGACATCACCGGCATGGATTCCAGCCTGATCGTGTCCAAGGGCATCACGCTGGTACCCGAGGGACGGCGTATCTTCCCGGACATGACGGTGCTGGAAAACCTGAAAATCGGCGCTTACCTGCGCAAGGACGACCTGACCGAGGACTTGAACTGGGTGTTTGACCTGTTTCCCCGGCTGAAAGAGCGTTCATGGCAGGCGGGCGGCACGCTGTCCGGCGGCGAGCAGCAGATGCTGGCAGTGGGACGGGCGCTGATGAGCCGCCCCAAGGTCATCATGATGGACGAGCCGTCTCTGGGACTTGCGCCCATCATCGTCAAGGGCATATTTGAGATCATCAAGGAGATCAACAAGCAGGGCGTGACGGTGCTGCTTATCGAGCAGAACGCCAATATGGCGCTGAAAACCGCCAATCTCGGCTACGTCATGGAGACCGGCCGGATCACCCTCCACGGCAGCGGCGAGGAGCTGCTTGCCAACGAGGCGGTGAAGGCGGCCTATCTTGGCACGTGATAAGTGAAGAATGCAGCCGGGCTTTCAGAGCGATACGCTCCGAAAGCCCGGCTATTTCTGCCTACGAATAAATTTCATAATGGGGATTGACTTTTCAGAGATATGTGCTATTATATCGATAGTAATATATCGGTAACAAAATACTGATAATTAATGTTCGGAAAGGTCGATTTTCATGGATAAAACATATGCACCTGTAACCACCGCTCAGGAACTGACCGAAGCATTGGCAAAGTGCCGCGCGGCACAGGAGAAATTTGCCACTTATACGCAGGAGCAGGTGGATAAAATTTTTTTGGCCGCCGCTACCGCAGCCAATCAGATGCGCATTCCTCTGGCCAAGCAGGCCGTAGCCGAAACCGGTATGGGCGTAGTGGAGGATAAGGTCATCAAGAACCACTATGCCGCTGAATATATTTACAACGCCTACAAGGATTCCAAGACCTGCGGTGTCATTGAGGAAGACACGGCCTACGGCATTCAGCGCATTGCCGAGCCTATCGGCGTCATCGCGGCGGTCATTCCCACCACGAACCCCACTTCTACCGCCATTTTCAAGACCCTGATCTCTCTGAAGACCCGCAACGGCATCATCATCAGCCCCCACCCGAGAGCGAAGGGCTGCACCATCGCCGCCGCCCGGGTGGTGCTGGAGGCGGCGGTCGCCGCCGGTGCGCCGGAAGGCATCATCGCGTGGATTGACAAGCCCTCTCTGGAGCTGACCAATCAGGTGATGCGGGAGGCCGACCTGATCCTCGCCACCGGCGGCCCCGGCATGGTGAAGGCTGCCTACTCCTCCGGCAAGCCCGCTCTGGGCGTCGGCCCCGGCAACACCCCCGCCGTGATCGACGACAGCGCTGACATTCTGCTGGCGGTTTCCTCCGTCATCCATTCCAAGACCTTTGACAACGGCATGATCTGCGCTTCCGAGCAGAGCGTGGTGGTGCTGGACAGCATCTACGACCGGGTCAAGGCGGAATTCATCAAGCGCGGCTGCTACGTCCTGAACGCGGAAGAAGCCGACAAGGTTCGCGCAACCATCCTGATTAACGGCGCATTGAACGCCAAGATCGTGGGGCAGTCCGCCCATACCATCGCGGCGCTGGCAGGCGTCGATGTCCCCGAGACCGCCAAAATCCTCATCGGCGAAGTGACCTCCACCGATCTCTCCGAAGCCTTTGCCCACGAGAAGCTGTCCCCCGTGCTTGCCATGTACCGGGCGTCCGACTTCACCGACGCCATGAACAAGGCGGACACCCTTGTCAAGGATGGCGGCTACGGCCACACCGCTTCCGTCTATCTGGACACGGTGAGCGGGAAGGAGAAGCTGGACGCCTTTGCGGAGAAAATGAAAGCCTGCCGCATTCTGGTGAATACTCCGTCCTCCCACGGCGGCATCGGCGACCTGTACAACTTCAAGCTGGCTCCCTCCCTGACGCTGGGCTGCGGCTCCTGGGGCGGCAACTCCGTTTCCGAGAACGTGGGCATCAAGCACCTGCTGAACATCAAGACTGTGGCAATTAGGAGGGAGAATATGCTCTGGTTCCGTGCGCCTGAAAAGGTTTATTTCAAGAAGGGCTGCCTGCCGGTGGCACTGGCCGAGCTGAAGAACTACAAGAAGGCGTTCATCGTCACCGACGCGTTCCTGTACCAGAACGGCTACACGAAGCCCGTGGAGGAGAAGCTGGACGCCATGGGAATCACCCACACCACCTTCTACAACGTGGCTCCTGATCCCACCCTCGCCTGTGCCAGAGAGGGCGCGGCGCAGATGGCAGCCTTCAAGCCCGATCTGATTCTCGCCATCGGCGGCGGCTCCGCCATGGACGCGGGCAAGATCATGTGGGTGCTGTATGAGCATCCCGAGGCGGATTTCCAGGACATGGCCATGCGCTTCGTGGATATCCGCAAGCGTGTCTACACCTTCCCCAAGATGGGCGAAAAGGCCTATTTCGTCGCCATCCCCACCACCGCCGGCACCGGCTCCGAGGTGACCCCATTTGCCGTTATCACCGATGAAACCACCGGCGTCAAGTACCCGCTGGCGGACTACGAGCTGCTGCCGAAAATGTCCATCGTGGACGCCGACATGATGATGAATGCTCCAAAAGGACTAACATCAGCAACAGGAATAGATGCAGCAACACATGCACTAGAAGCATATGCATCTATGATGGCAACAGAATACACAGACGGACTAGCAAAAGAAGCACTAAAAAATATATTTGAATATTTACCAAGAGCTTATGAAAATGGAGCAAATGATCCAGAAGCAAGAGAAAAAATGGCAAATGCAGCAACAATGGCAGGAATGGCATTCGCAAACGCATTTTTAGGGCTATGTCACTCAATGGCACATAAA
>OHJU01001510.1_pt1 | contig 10295 bp, 9 predicted proteins | sample 1568711 | NCBI WGS metagenome assembly OHJU01 (sample SAMEA3879574, study PRJEB24766) | human gut metagenome | biome: human-associated habitat; feature: feces | place: USA | collected 1985/1987 | reverse complement strand
CACGTATTGCCGGTATTGACCTGCCCAAGGATAAGCGAATCGAAATCGGTTTGACTTATATCTATGGTATTGGAAGAAAGAGTGCTCAGGACATCCTGGCACAGACAGGCATCAACCCCGACACCCGCGTCAAGGATCTGACGGAGGCCGATGAGGCCAAGCTCCGTGAGGCCATTGACCATGGCTACATCGTCGAGGGTGATCTGCGTCGTCAGACCGCGCTGGATATCAAGCGCCTGACTGAAATCGGCTGCTATCGCGGCATGCGCCACCGTCGTGGCCTTCCCGTTCGCGGCCAGCGCAGCAAGACCAACGCACGCACCCGCAAAGGCCCCAAGAAGACTATCGCTAACAAGAAGAAGTAAAGGAGGGAAGAATAGATCATGGCTAACGTAAAAGGCAAGAAGGTCATTCGCCGTCGTCGCGAAAAGAAGAACATCGAGAAGGGCCAGGTCCACATCCGTTCTTCCTTCAACAACACCATGGTGACCGTCACCGACTCTCAGGGCAATGCTCTGTCCTGGGCCTCCTCCGGTGGTCTCGGTTTCCGCGGCAGCAAGAAGTCCACGCCCTTTGCCGCCCAGAGCGCCGCTGAGACGGCTGCCAAGGCTGCTATGGAGCATGGCCTGAAGACCGTTGAGGTCTTCGTGAAGGGTCCCGGTCAGGGACGTGAGGCGGCTATCCGCGCGCTGCAGGCCGTGGGCCTGGAAGTGACGATGATCAAGGACGTCACCCCCATCCCCCACAACGGCTGCCGCCCCCCCAAGCGTCGTCGCGTGTAATCGGAAGAAGGAGGATATTAAATCATGGCTAAGAATATGCAGCCTGTCGCCAAGCGTTGCAAGGCGCTGGGTATTTCTCCTACCGTCATGGGTTACTCCAAGAAGGAGACCAAGCGCAACCCCGGCGGCCAGATGAGAAAGAAGAAGAGCGAGTACGCCATCCAGCTCAACGAGAAGCAGAAGGTCAAGTTCGTGTACGGCATCCTCGAGAAGCAGTTTCGCGCTTACTATGAGAAGGCCTCCGCGATGCCCGGCAAGACCGGCGAGAACCTGCTGAGCCTGGTGGAGCGCCGTCTGGACAACGTGGTGTACCGCCTGGGCTTCGCCATGACCCGCCGCGAGGCGCGTCAGCTGGTGAACCACGCCCATTTCACCGTGAATGGGCACAAGGTCAACATCCCCTCCTATCTGGTGCGCGTGGGCGATGTGATCGAGGTCAAGGAGGGCAGCCGCTCCTCCGTGGCGTTTAAGCGCCTGACCGCCGAGGATGCACCCATGGTCACCGTCCCCAAGTGGCTGGAGCGTGACAAGACCGCCCTGAAGGGTACCGTCGTCACCCTGCCCGCCCGCGAGGACATCGATATGCCCATCGAGGAGCATCTGATCGTCGAGTTGTACTCCAAGTAATAGGGTTCTGACCCTCACGAAGCACTGGAATGAAATTGGCGCGGAAGGCACCGCGCCGCCAATAGAATGAAGGAGGGTACTGCATGATCGAAATTGAGAAGCCCCAGATCGAGTGTATCGAAACACCCGGCGACGCTTCCTATGGAAAATATGTGATCGAACCCCTGGAGCGCGGATACGGAACGACCCTGGGCAATGCGCTGCGGCGCATCCTGCTCTCCAGCCTCCCCGGAACCGCAGCCACCAGCATCAAAATTGCCGGTGTGCAGCATGAGTTCTCCACCATCCCCGGTGTGAAGGAGGACGTGACGGAGATCGTTCTGAACGTGAAAAATCTGCTGACGAAGCTGCACAGCGACGCCGTCAAGACCGTGTTTATCGAGGCGGCCGGACCCTGCGAGGTCACGGCTGGCGATATCAAGACTGACGGCGAGGTGGAGGTCCTGAATCCCGAGCTGCACATTGCAACGCTGGATGTGGGCGCCACTCTGAGCATGGAGATCACCTTGAGCCACGGCCGCGGCTATGTCTCCGCCGACAAGAACAAGGCGGCGCGACCCGGCGTCATCGGCGTGATCCCCATCGACAGTATCTATACCCCCGTGTACAAGGTCAACTACACTGTGGAGAGCACCCGTGTGGGCGCTTCCAGCGACTACGATAAGCTGACGCTGGAGGTCTGGACCGACACCACCATCGCTGCCCGCGATGCGGTGTCCCTGGGCGCCAAGATCCTCTGCGACCATTTTGCCCTGTTCACCGACCTGTCCGACACGCTGGGCGATAAGTCCACCGTGGTGGAGAAGGCGCAGGACTCCAAGGACAAGATGCTGGAGCTGACCATCGAGGAACTGGATCTGTCTGTACGCAGCTTCAACTGCCTCAAGCGCGCCAACATCAACACCGTCGAGGACTTGATTTCCAAGACCGAGGACGAGATGATGAAGGTACGCAATCTGGGACGCAAGTCCCTGGAGGAAGTCATCAACAAGCTGGCGATGATGGGCCTGTCCCTGGCCAGCGAAGACAACAACTAACGATCCAGCGCATACCGCGCCCGATCATAACAAGGAGGAAACTGAAATGCCCGGAACTCGTAAGCTCGGTAAGACTACCGATCAGCGTATGGCGATGCTCCGTCAGCAGGTCACCGATTTCCTGGACAATGGCCGGATGGAGACCACCGTCACCCGCGCCAAGGAGATCAAGCCCCTGGCTGAAAAGATGATTACCCTGGGCAAGAAGGGTGATCTGGCTGCCTATCGTCAGGCGCTGAGCTTCATTACCAGAGAGACCGTCGCTCACAAGCTGTTCAAGGAGATTGCTCCTGAATATGCCCAGCGCAACGGCGGCTATACCCGCATCATCCGCACCGGCATCCGCCGCGGCGATGCTGCCGAGACCGCTATCATCGAACTGGTGAAGTAAAAAACCCCAAACCGCAAATGAGCTCTTTTGTATGGCACAGCCGCCATACAAAAGAGCTCATTTTTGTGCCTTCTCCGCCGCCGTCCCCTTGACAGGGCGGATTATGTATGGTAGACTAAAATTAGTTTACGATACATAACCTGAAAGGAGCTGTTCCCATGAATCCCATGCACCAACTGACCCGGCGGCCGGTGAAAGCGGCCTTCGGCGCACTGCTGCTGGCCCTGGCGGGGGTAATTCTGGCCCTGTCCGGGGGCCAGTTCTGGGCGGCGGCCCGGACCCGGGCCGGGGTGGAGGAGACCTACACCACCGTGGCGGTGGTCACCGGACGGATCTCCTCGGATGAGGTTCTTACTCCCTCCGCTGAGGGGGGGAGCAACGCGGAGAGCCTCCGGCAGGACAGTGCCATGGCCGCCGCCATCTTCCTGGCGGAGCCGGAACAGCAGAACTGGAGCATCATCCGTTCCCGGCCCAGAGTGGGCCTGGTCAGCGGGTACAGCCCCGGCCTGAAGCCTGCCATCTCCCTCTACACCGGCCATAGCAGCAGCGATGCGCCCTATGAATACTCCATTGTCGAGATCCGAGCGGACGCGGTCACGGAAGTAAACAACGATTGGTTCGGCGAATCCGGCGGGGCCAATTGGCAGCTGGAGGGCCAGGTGCTGGGGATCTATGGCCTGAACGATGCTTTTCGGGACCCCTCCGGCCAGCGGGCCTCCGTGTCGCTGCACCAGGAGTATGACGACCCGGCGGAGCTGCTGCATCCGGAGGCGGGAAAGCGCTATCTGCTGCTGTCCCACAGTTACGGAGACAGTGAGTGGTCCCTGCGGCGGAACGTAGCCGACTGGGTTTTCATGGAAACCAACGTCCAATTGGACCCTTGGTCCCTGGACATCCCCGGGAATCTGATCCGCTATGACCAGCGCAAGAACCAGAGTGAGCACTGGTATCACACGGCGGGCGATGCTGCGGAGGAACCTGTGGAATTTGCCCCGGAGGAGCTGATTTACCGGGACCCTACCACCGGCGCGGAGGTCATGAACGTCGATCCGGACGCCTTCGGCTGGTTCAGCTTTGCCGTCGATGCGCTCAAGGACACCGGGGAGATCATGGTGGAGGACCCCCAGCAGCCGGGGAACTGGCGCCCGGAGACAGTGGACTATACCCAGTATAACCTGCCCAGCATCCAGGAGTTGCCCGACGGCGTCACCGCTCAGGAGGTCATTGACAACACCTCCAGCTGGCGCATGGCCATGGAGTCCATCCGGGTCAATAACCACAGCGTGCCGGTGCTGGCGGTGGATTCCGTGGAGGGCATGCTGGAATTTGCCTCCGGAAGGACCCAGATCACCCAGGGCCGCAGCATCAGCCAGGAGGAGTACCGCGACGGCGCGGCGGTGTGCCTGATCTCCGAGACCCTGGCCCGGGAAAGCGGCCTGGACGTGGGGGATACCCTGCCGCTGTCCCTGTACGAAAAGGAAAAAAACCTGATGCCGACCATGGTTGGAGACAGCGACCCGACGGCATCCTATTACCTGCCGCAAAGGGGCTTCCAGCAGGAGACGGAGTATACCATTGTGGGGTTGTACCGCCAGAATAACGAATGGAGTCAGGGCGTGGCCAGTTTTACGCCCAACACCGTGCTGGTGCCGCGAAAGAGCGTTACCTGCGCCGTGGAGACCGGCGAAACGGGGCTGGGGGTCAGCTCCGGCTGTCTTTGGGAGACGATGGTCCTGCAAAACGGCACCATCGACCAGATGGAGGCCCGGCTGGCGGAAAACGGCCTGGGCGGCACGGTGACTTACTATGACCAGGGGTACAGCAACATTGTGGAGAGCCTGGACGGCTATACCCGGGTGTCCCGGACGGTGCTCTGTGTGTGTCTGGCCCTTTGGGCGGTGGTTTTGGCGGCGTACTGCGTGCTGCTTCCCATGCAGGAAGGGAAAACCGCCTTGCGCATGTGGACACTGGGCGCGAAACGCCGGGATATTGCGGGACAAATCTGGACGCCTTCGGCCCTGATGGCCGCCGCCGGAACCGTCATCGCGTTGGCGGTCAGCATCCCCGGGATGTCCTGGGCCACGGACAAAATCCAGGCCCTGACCGGCTCCGATCTGACGCTGACCGTTTCCACCGGCCAGACCGTGGCCCTGTGCGCCGGGGCCCTGGCCATTGCATTGGCAGTGATTGCCCTGGTCAGCACCCTCACCACCCGCCGGGGCATCCGCAAGGCGGAATAAAAAGCAAAGGCGGGCCAGCGGCCCGCCTTTGCTTTGAAAAAATCTGTTTTAAAACGCCGGTTTACTTCGTTTCGGGGGTCAGATCCCACTTCCACTCCCGGACCTCCGGCAGGTCCACGCCGTTGTCCCGGATATACTGCCGGTGCTCCACCAGCTTATCCTGCATCTTCTGGACCAGGTAGGCGCCCCGGTTGCCCAGCTGGGGCAGACGGCGAACCGTGTCGATGACTAGGTCAAAGCGGTCGATGTCGTTGAGCACCCGCATGTCGAAGGGGGTGGTGATGGTGCCCTCCTCCTTATAGCCCCGGACGTGGAGGTTCTTGTTGTGGCGGCGATAGGTCAGCTCATGGACCAGGGTGGGATAGCCGTGATAGGCGAAGATGATGGGCTTATCCTTGGTGAACAGACCGTCATACTCCTCGTCGGTGAGGCCGTGGGGATGCTCGGTGTGGGGCTGCAGCTTCATCAGGTCCACCACGTTCACCACACGGATTTTCAGCTCCGGCAGCTCCCGGCGCAGGATGCTGACGGCAGCCAGCGTCTCCAGGGTGGGGGTGTCGCCGCAGCAGGCCATCACCACGTCCGGCTCGCACCCGGCGTCGTTGGAGGCCCAATCCCAGATACCGATGCCCTGGGTGCAGTGCTTCACCGCCTGCTCCATGGTCAGCCACTGGGGCCGGGGGTGCTTGCTGGCCACCATCACGTTGACATAGTTGCGGCTCTTGATGCAGTGGTCGAAGCAGGAGAGCAGGCAGTTGGCATCGGGCGGCAGATACATGCGCACGACGTCGGCCTTCTTGTTGGCGACGTGGTCGAGGAAGCCGGGGTCCTGATGCGTGAAGCCGTTGTGGTCCTGCTGCCACACGTTGGAGGCCAGGATATAGTTCAGGGAGGCAATGTCGTGCCGCCAGGGCAGCTCGCTGCACATCTTCAGCCACTTGGCGTGCTGGGCGAACATGGAGTCCACGATGCGGATGAAGGCCTCATAGCTGTCGAAGAAGCCGTGGCGTCCGGTGAGCAGATAGCCCTCCAGGAAGCCCTCGCAGAAGTGCTCGGAGAGCATGGAGTCCATGACCCGGCCGTCGGGGTCCAGGTGGTCGTCGATGCCCGGGATCTGCTGGTCCAGGAAGCGGCGGCCGGTGACCTCAAACACCGCCTGCAAGCGGTTGGAGGCCGTTTCGTCCGGGGCAAAGATCCGGAAGTTCCGGGCGTCCATGTTCAGCTTCATCACGTCCCGGACATAGGTGCCCAGAACGTACATATCCTGGGCCTCCACGCCGCCGGGAACCGTGACGTCCACGGCATAGTCCCGGAAATCGGGGGTACGCAGATCCCGCAGCAGCAGACCGCCGTTGGCGTGGGGGTTTGCACCCATGCGTCGATTGCCCGCAGGGGGGAAGGACGCTACCAGCTCCACGGGCGTACCGTCGGAGTTGAACAGCTCCTCCGGCTTATAGGAGCGCAGCCACTGCTCCAGCTGGGCCAGGTGCCGGTCAGTGTCGGCGCCCATGGAGATGGGCACCTGATGGGCGCGCCAGCTGCCTTCGATCGCGTTGCCGTCGACCTCCTTGGGTCCGGTCCAGCCCTTGGGGGTGCGCAGCACCAGCATGGGCCAGCGGGGCCGCTTGGCCTGGCCGCTCTTGCGGGCCTCCCGCTGGATGCGCTTGATCTCGCGGATGGCCCAGTCCAGGGCCGCCGCCATCTGCTGGTGCATGAGCATGGGCTCGTCGCCCTCCACAAAGCGGGGCTCCCAGCCGCAGCCCCGGAAGAAGCTCTCCACCTCCTCGTGGCTCATGCGGGAGAAGATGGTGGGGTTGGCGATCTTGAAGCCGTTCAGGTGCAGAATGGGCAGCACCGCGCCATCGGTGATGGGATTCATGAACTTGTTGCCATGCCAGGAGGTGGCCAGGGGGCCGGTCTCGGCCTCGCCGTCGCCCACCACGCAGGCGGCGATCAGGTCGGGATTGTCCGCCACGGCGCCGAAGGCGTGGGCCAGGGAATAGCCCAGCTCGCCGCCCTCATGGATGGAGCCGGGAGTCTCCGGGGCCACATGGCTGGGGATGCCGCCGGGGAAGGAGAAACGCTTGAACAGCTTCTGCATGCCGTCCTTGTCCCGGGTGATGTTGGGATAGACCTCGGTATAGCTGCCGTCCAGCCAGTCCTGGGCCACCATGGCGTTGCCGCCGTGGCCGGGGCCGGAGAGATAGATCATGTCCAGGTCGCTGCGCTTGATGACCCGGTCCAGATGGGTATAGATGAAGTTCTGGCCCGGGCAGGTGCCCCAGTGGCCCACGATGGTCTGCTTGAGGTCACTCTTGCGCAGCGGACGCTCCAGCAGCGGGTTATCCAGCAGATACAGCTGGCATGCGGTCAGGTAATTGGCGGCGCGCCAGTAGGCGTCGATCTGATAGAGCTCCTGCTCGTTCAGCGGCGGCTTCCTGGACAGCCGCGCACCGGGCTTGAATTCGGGCATGATGATTCCTCCTTGTGCAATTGCCTGGGCTTATGTGCGCCGCAAGCGGAATTAAGATTCTGGTTAATTCGAATTCTGACCTGAAATCTTAGATTAGCATTAGCATAACACATGAATTACAAAAATGGAAGCATAAATTTGTAAATATTTCTTGAAGAATCAAATTTAAGTTTGGAGTTAATGCACGAATGGCGGAGGATAAGAACGGATGGCCCACCGCTTTGCGAAACATGGAATGCAATTGGTTTCTCCATTGTCCGGCAGTCCGATTTTAGGGACACCCAGCGCCGTATAATAGGCGCGTAAGAGGAAAGGAGGGCGCATACTATGGCGTTCAGTATCAAATTTTCAGCGGGGACTGCCCATAAGTCGGAACGGACTATCCCCAGAAGGTCCGTGGTGCAGGTCTATTTTGCTGCCAACCACCGGAGCCTGGCGTACTACAACGACCGGTTCGACCTGAAGCCCGGCGACCTGGTCTTTGTGGACGGCAAACTGGCCGGGCAGCGGGGCCGCGTTACCCAGGTCAACTACAGCTTCAAAATCAGGCTCTCTGACTATAAGCGAGTGATTTCCGTGGCGGACATCGCTGTGGACGGGCTGTTTTACGCGGCGGGCTCCCACCTGGTTACCTTTGACCGCGGCGTTCTGCCGGCCTGTCAGGCCGCCGGATGGTTCCTGCCGCCTGCGGACCCGGAGGAGGAGTTTGCCAGCGGCGCGGACGACGAAGCATTCTCCCTGGATGAGCTGTGGGCCAGCGATGCCATGTTCCAGCGGGGATATGACTACTACAAGCGCGGACTGGTCCGCTATATCAGCCTGGACGGCCGGGCGGGGTACGCCCTTGTGGAGGGCACGGCTCCCTATGAGGTGGAGTTTGCCTGGGAAAACGGAGAAATCAGCCGTCTGGTCTGCTCCTGCTTCTGCAGCGGCTGCTGCAAGCACCAGGCGGCGGTCATGCTGCAATTGCAGGATCTGCTGGGATGGATCGAGGGGCAGTACCCGGACGCCTACGCGCGCAGCGGCTATTTTGCCGCCGTCTACCGGCAGACGCTGTTTGAATACGCCGTGGATAGCCGGGAAAACGGCCCGTTTGCGCCATAAACTGGGAATTTTCCCCCAACAGCGGCCCACCGAGGACGTTGGCCCCTACAAAGCGCTCTGTCAACGATGATACCACTGTCGTGCCAGCCGGTTGCCGGTCACTATCATGCCCGCCAGCCGGGGCGCTTCCTCGAAATCGCCTCGTTTTTTCCACCGCGGGCGGCGCTTCGGCGATTTCTCCGGCTGCAAATTTCCTGTTGCCAACCGAGGGGAAATGTGATAAGATATCTTCATGACGACTCCTCCGCCGCCAGCTGCGGAGCCGGTCTCGCGCAATGGATACCCACGAATCATGTCAGGCGGGGAACCGAGCAGCATTAAGAGGGATCATCCATGTGCCGCGAGGGTGCCGGCCCTGTGGCTCACGGCGGAGGACTCGTTTATTTTGTTTGTCGGCAGGGAGGTGTGCCCATGTACCAGGCGCTGTACCGCAAATACCGGCCCAAGACCTTTTCCGAGGTGGTGGGCCAGCAGCACATCACCGATACGCTCCAGCGCCAGGTGGCCGACGGTCAGGTGGGCCACGCCTACCTGTTCACCGGTACCCGCGGCACCGGCAAGACCACCTGTGCCCGCATTCTGGCCAAGGCCGTCAACTGTCAGCACCCCATTGACGGTGCGCCCTGCAACCAGTGCGCCGCCTGCCGCGGTATTGACGACGGCTCGCTGCTGGATGTGACGGAGCTGGACGCCGCCTCCAACGGCAGCGTCAACGCGGGAGGAGGCCGTCTACCCGCCGGCGGTGCTGCAAAAGCGTGTCTACATCATCGACGAGGTGCATATGCTCTCCCGCGATGCCTTCAACGCCCTGCTGAAGATCATGGAGGAGCCGCCCGCCCACCTGCTGTTTATTCTGGCCACCACCGAGATCCAGAAGGTCCCGGCCACCATACTCTCCCGCTGCCAGCGGTTCAACTTCAAGCGCATCCTGCCCCACGATATGGAGCAGCAGCTGCTGAAGGTGGCGAAGGCCGAAGCCATCGACCTGACCCCGGACGGGGCGGACCTGCTGGCCCGCATGGCCAACGGTGCGCTGCGCGACGCGCTCAGCCTGCTGGACCAGTGCCGTGCCGCCGGCGCGGTCGTGGACGGCCGCAGCGTGCTGGACACGCTGGGACTGGCCGGCAGTACCCAGACGGTGCAGCTCATGCGCCTGCTCCTGGCGCGTCAGGGGGGCGGCGCTTTGGCGCTGCTGGACCAGCTGTACCGGGGCGGTAAGGATGTGGGCGCGCTGCTGGGCGAGCTCAGCGATCTCTGCCGGGACATGACCGTTCTGGCCGCCGCGCCGGAGGGCGGCGCCGCCCTGCTGGGCGGCCTGTATGACCGCAAGACCCTCTCTGAACTGACGGCGGAGATTCCCATGCGCCGCCTGCTCTATATGACCGATACCATCCAGCGCACCGCCGCGGCCCTGCCCCGGAGTATCCGCCAGCGGACGGATGCCGAGCTGTGTCTGCTGCGTCTGTGCGACGAGAGCCTTTCCAACGACACGGAGGCCCTGGCGGACCGTGTCTCCGCCCTGGAGGACGCCTTGAAGAAGGGCGTCGTCCCGGCGGAAAGACCTGCGGCCCGTCCGGCGGCTGCGCCGACTCCGCCGCCCCGGCGTGAAGTGTCTCCGATCCCGCAGGAGACATCTCCCGC
>OHJU01001502.1_pt1 | contig 10343 bp, 10 predicted proteins | sample 1568711 | NCBI WGS metagenome assembly OHJU01 (sample SAMEA3879574, study PRJEB24766) | human gut metagenome | biome: human-associated habitat; feature: feces | place: USA | collected 1985/1987 | reverse complement strand
ATAATGTTAAAGAAGTAGCTAAAAGGCAAAATACAGTAGAAATTAAATCAAAAAAGAATATTAATGGTTTTAACTCTATATTTGCAGTATCAAATATTAAAATGGCTAAAGAATATTACTCAGAATTTAAAAAACAATTGGATTTTAAGAATAGTAATCTAAAAGTTGCTTTAATATACTCTTATGGTGTTAATGGAGAAGATGGAGTAATTGATGAAAACTCAGAATCAACCGAAGCACTTAATACAGATGATAGAACATTTCTTGAAAATGCAATCAAAGATTATAACAACATGTTTGGAACAAGTTATGATACTTCATCAGAAAGATTCCAAAACTATTATAAAGATGTGTCTCTAAGAATGAAGAATAGAGAAATAGATATATTAATCGTTGCTAACATGTTCTTAACAGGATTTGATGCTAAAACATTAAATACATTATGGGTAGATAAGAACCTTAAATGGCATGGATTAATTCAAGCGTTCTCAAGAACTAACAGAATCTTAAATAGTGTTAAAACATATGGTAATATAGTTTCGTTTAGAAACTTAGAAGATAGACTTAACGAAGCATTAGCTAAATTTGGTGATGAAGAAGCTCATGGAATAGTTTTATTAAAACCATATAATGACTACTATTATGGATATGAAGATGATAATGGTAAAACATTTGAGGGATATAAATCATTAGTTGAAAAATTAACTTCTAAATTTGCACCAGGAGTATTAATGCAAAGTGAAGCAGAGCAAAAAGAATTTATTAAACTATATGGTGCAATATTAAAAGTAACAAATATCTTATCTTCATTCGATGAGTTCAAAGATGATGAATTAATCAACGAAAGAGATAAGCAAGATTATCATAGTATTTATATTGAACTTTATAATGAGTTTAGAAATAAAGCTAAACAAGAAAAAACTGATGTTACTGATGATGTTGTATTCGAAATGGAATTAATTAAATCTATAGAAGTTAATATTGATTACATCTTAGGATTAGTTAAGAAATACCATGATAGTAACATGGAAGATAAAGAAATTCTTGTAACTATTCAAAAGACAATCATGGCAAGTCCAGATTTAAGAAATAAGAAAGATTTAATCATGGCATTCATTGAATCATTAGATCAAGAATCAAATGTATATGCTGATTTTGAATCATTTATGAATAGTAAGAAGAAAGAAGAATTAGATAAGATAATTGATGAAGAGAATCTTAATAAAGAAGAAACATATAGCTTTATTCAAAGATCATTTGAACAGGGAAGAGTAGAAACCAATGGAACAGAGGTATCAACAATACTTCCACCAATGAGCATGTTTACTCCTAATAATGATAGACAAGAAAAGAAAAATAAAGTTATAGATAAACTATTGGAATTCTTTGATAAATTCTTCAGTATATCCAACAACAAATTCTAATTTAGTGGTATAATATATATAAATAATAGAGTGTGTTTCATTTTTAAGATGGAATATGCTCTTTTTTTCATGGAGGTAACAATGAAGAAATCTAAGTTAAGAGGCTATATATATGATTTAGAACATAAAAACAAGAATTTTTCTTTTGATAAGACTATAAGAATACTGGATATAAGTAATATGATCTATATTGATATGATTAAAAACATTGAGTTTAGAGAAATATCAGATTATAAAAAATCTAAGTACATGTTTAAAGAAATATCAGAAGAACTTGAAGAAGTTAATGATTTGTTAGGCAAAGAAAAAACTCTTATGGCTGTATGTTTATTAAGAAATGTTTTTGAAGAAATAATGTATATAATCGCTACAACCATAGAAACAGTTGATATAAATATAATGACTAAAGCTAGCTATTTTTATAAAATAGTGGCTGATCATTGCGATGAATTGTTATATAGTTATACCTCTGAAGATATAAAAGAATTATATGGTTATATGTCTAAGATTACACATGTAACTAATGTTAAAGAAGCAACCAGTTATTTAGTTGGTAATAAACAAATAAAGAGATACATTAATAATGAGATTAAATTTATAGAATTAATAATTGAGAATATTTATTTAGAATTTATTAACAAAAAATTAGGATTAGATAATAGCATGTGTGATAATATTATGATTATTTCAAGTTATGTTGATTTAATAAATGTAATATATTTTACTGCTAACTCTACAGGAGAACATAAAAGAATAGAATTATATTTTTATGGAGAAAAAAATCAAAAATACTTAAATGAAAAACGTGAACAAATGATACAAGAATTTAAAGAAATTCAAAAATCTAATGTTAAAATGACTAAAACTATAAATGATATATCGAAAGAATTAGATAGGCAAATAAAAGAAAAAAATTACACAAAAATTGTAAAAAATATACTTAGTAAATGAATGGAGGCTGAATATGGAGTATAAAATATTAAATGATAATAATAGAAAGTATATGACAGATGGTATAAATAATAATTTAAATTTTGAATGGGAAGATAGTCATTTACTTGACCAAATAATTAGGAAGATTGACGATATTTATCCATATTCTTCTGATCCTCAAGAATTTATTGATGATAAATACTATCTAAATGAAATTAATAAACTTTTTAAATTGTTATTTAATAGAAAGATAGATAAAACAGATTTTTTAAATAAATTAGAAAAATTATTCAATGAGATGTTAATTAAATATCCATCTCTAAGCTATCAATATAGATATAATATTAATATGTACAAAGAGATTATTTCTAACTCGAACAGATTAATTATAAAAGGTTGTGGTGGAATAGGGAAAAGCTATTTTATATATAAATTAGAAGAAACACTTAGTGAAAATAATATAGATCATCTATGTGTTTATGGAAAGTATAATGATTCTATACCTGAAACTATATATGATGAATTAAAAAATAAGAAAAAGGATTTTTACTTTGTTATTGATGCGTTGAATGAGTTTGAAGAAAGTGAGCAACAAAAAATATTAAATCATCTTAAACGTATTGAAAAAAAGAAGAATTTAAATATTATCATTACCTATAGAACTTCTTCTTTAAAAAATAATATAGTCGAACAGTTAAAAAGACTTTTAAAAAATGAATATGATTTTAAAGGAGTAGATTTTGAATCAAGTATATTAAAGTTAATTGAGACGTATGGAGTTGAAACTGTTAGATTAATTGATGTTATTGAATCAAATAATCCATTATATTTAACAATGTTAAATAAAATTCTTTTTAATTCAAAAATTAAAGGGGAAAAACTTCCCAGTGTAGCACAAATGACTTTTATAATGGAAAGTTATATTAAGGGAATATGTGGATTAGAAAATTGGAAAATTGTAAAAAAAATTGGTTCATTCATGTTTGACAATAGTAGGATTTCAATAACTGAAGATGAATTAAAAACAATCACAGGAAATAAATTTGACTATTTTGTAGAAAATATGATCCAAAATGATTTTATGGGTTCATATGAGAATAATAATACAGTGTACTTTTTGTTTAATATACAGAGATTATCAGATTATATTATAGCTAGATCTTTATTTGATTTTATAAAAGATAAAACTGAGGATGAAACTATTACCGTAATTAATGAAAAGTTAGATAAAATGTATTCAATGCATGAGGCATTTGCATTAGTTATATTAGATAAGTATAAAGATAAAGATATTAATATGGCACTTCGTATAATATTTAAGTCAGATATAGCCAAAGAATTGGACATAGAAATATTTAAAAAGATTTCTTTTAATAGTAATCAAATAAAATGCATACAGGAATTTATTAAGTATGAAAATGTTCAAAGCTTATTCTTATTATTGGGAGGGTATCCTAATAGACCTTTTAATTGTAAGAACTATTTGAACAAAAAAATACTTGATGATGACAATATTCAAAAGAAATTATTAGTAAAATTTAGGGAATCAGTATACTTAATGCATTTAAAAAACATGGTATATATTTTACCATTTTTAGAAAAAGAAACTGACATATTAGAAGAGTATTTTTATTATGCTTTTTGGTTAATGTCTGTGCCAGTTGAGAGAATAAGAAAATTAGCAATAAAAGTAGTGTATGATATTTCATATAAAAACAAAAAATATGCAAATTATTTAATTGATTTTTATGATAAGATTAATGAACTTTATATTAAAAAAGGTATAATACATGTTTTAACTAAACTTTCCAAATCAAGAAAAATAACAAGTTTTATAAAAAGCGTATATCATAATTCAGAAGAAATAGATGCTGAAATAATATATAGAACATCAGTATATTTAGATAAAGAAAATGAATATCAGCTATTAAATAAGAAAAATTTAAATACTATTATTTCTAGCAATATAGATGTAGATTCAAAGTTGGATTTAAAACAAATATTATTTATTGCAGATGCTTATGAAAAAAAATTGCTAAAATTTGATAGATTCTCTCATGGAAATACCTTATCATTACATAATGATTTTATCCTTAATGATAATCAAGAAATATTAAAATATAATATAGAATTACAACAAAAATTCAGCTGTATAAAGAATAATGGTTATTGTAAATATTCATTAGGAAATAGTTTGTTTAAAAATTATATGAAACCAATTGAAATTATTACTATTGATACAGAAAGAATGTTTATATTGTTTCAAGAAATATTCAAAAAGTTGTGTGTTATTTATGAATATGATTGTTATAAAAAAGAAAAATTTGATATTCATTTAAATAAATTTGGGGATTCTCTTTTGAAAAAAATCTTGTTGATGAGTCAAGAAATTTTACTTGGATCACTGATGACAAATTATTATACAAGTGAATTTTATGTATACAATGATGATAAAACCTTCGGATATAAAAATTATTCTTATCTAATGTTTGATGAAGAACAAATATACTTGACTTCACCTGTTAGTCCATATAATGAATTGATTGATAAGTTAAATAATATGATATGTGAAACGATTGAATTATACAAAAACAATAATTATAGATGGTTTAAAAGTAAAAAAGACTCAATAGATAATTGTTGTAAAATGATTAAACCAATAATATACGATAATACGAGTTGGAGTTTAATAGGAGGAGAAGTTCATTTGTTTGTTGCTGATTTAATTAATGTTTCATATTCATGTTATATGGCTTTTAATCCTCAGGAAAAATTAACAGGCAATGAAAATTCTAGATATCTAACTATTGAAAATAAAACATATTATGGCGATGTGAGTAATTATTCATCTGAAAAATATAGTAAAAATATGAATATTCCTAATTTTGAATCAAACTCTTCGGATATAAAAGAAACTAATATGGCGTTTCCATCCCCAAACTTAGTTAAGTATTTAAATCTAAAATATAATTTTAGAACATCTTCATGGGATGATATTGACGGCAACCAAATTATAATATGTGATAATAACGCTAAAAGTTTTTATAAATATCCAGTATCAGGTGCTATTTATATTAGAACTGATGTATTAGAAGAATTAAAAAAACATAATGATATAGTTTATTGGTGTTATACAGAAAAATTATATAAAAACTATGGATGGAACGAAAAAGCAAGTTTACATCTAGAATTGGATTCAAACGGTAAAGTTATTAAAGAATTTAATAATAATAATTTATCGAACTCTGAAAAAGGTGTTCCATTAAAATGCAAAAGATGTAAATATAATATTTATAAAAGACAAAATGAAATTTCAAATAATTATACTATAAAAATAATAAATGATTTATTAGATGATGATGAATACTAAAACAAGAGTCGAAATTAATCGGCTCTTTTCTGTGTGCTAAGAAATGTTATTTTTATTGCCTTGATTATTAGACCATTTTCATCTGCATCGATTTTTCCTTTAATACCTATAAGATCATGTGGATTACAACTTTTTAATATTTGTTTTGCAACTTCCGTTCCAATGAATACAGGAATAGTAATATCACCATCATCGTCATTAACAAATAAAACCAAACAAGATAATTTGTCATCTATAATGGTAACATCACGATATCTTCCTAAAAGAATACAATTATTCAGAAATGTCATTTGTATCATCCAATCTGATAGTAGCTAATCCTTTTAAGAATTCAATATCGATATCAAAGTATTTAATTACATCTTTAGTTGGAACACAATGTGATGGCATGAACTTAGTTGGATACTTGGCTCTAAAATCTCTCTCAATAGCACACTTAACTTTACTAGCTGTAGAAGCAGATAAATCAGCAATCTTCATGATATCTTGATTAGATACCCATGGCTTAGAAAGTATGTTAATATTTCCATAGCTCTCATACATAATACCTCCTTTCAAAAGGTATTGTATTAGTCACTTATTATATGGAAAAAGTCAAGTTTTTAGGTAACAAAACGTGTATGTAAAATGTCATTTATGACATTGTTGCAATAAATTACAATGCTATTTTATATGTCTCATAAAAGGTATCAAAATATGAAGAGCATTAGACAAAATAATGTTTTTATAAGGTAAAAAATACTTTGAATAAAAAATGACATTTTGCTAAATTTTCTTACATTATACTAATGCCCCCTGAAGGAGCGCAATGCGCTCCATTTTTGTTTGTTTATAGGCGTTGGTAAGTGTTAATGTTGCTTTGGGTGGCAATTAGGTGGAATTTTTCACTATTTTCTTTATAAAATCATAAGAAAAATAATTAAAAAAGTTATTTTTATGGTACAATAGCTAACACAAATTTAATTTGTAAAATAAGGGGGATTACATGGAAAATATAATCTTTCTAGATATAGATGGAGTCTTAAATGATATAAGAGTGAAATTTAGAGAAGAAAGTGTAAACGTTGTAAAAGAATTAATAAAAATATATAATGCTAAAGTAGTTATGATAACAGCATGGCAATCAAATGGTACTACAAATATAAGAAAAGCTGTTGCTAATAGATTAGAAGAACAAGGGATATACGATGTGGATTTTATTGAACCAAATTTTAAAGGGCATTTTTTAAATATAGAGGTACCAGACCGAGTATTAGGAATAATAGATTATTTAAAAAATCATGATGTATCTAGTTATGTAATATTAGATGATGATTATCATAATGACTATAAATTGTTATGTTTAAATCATTATAGAACTTTACCATTAAAAGGACTAACATATAAAGATTTATATAAAATATCATTTAAAAAAGTTAATTTAAATAACTTTAAGTATGTAAACTATGATTATAGAAAATTGGGCGCATACGAACAAGTAACAAACGATTTAATAAAAGTTTTAAAGAAAATTGAAAGAAATAGGATAAACTAAAAAATACTGGAACTACACAATCGTAGCTACAGTATTTTGTTTATAAGCTTAATTCAAAATCATCTTCTTTATTGTAATTATAATCGTAATTAACATCAATATCGTTGTTATAATTTTTTTTTAGATTCTTCATTAGATTATCTATTAGTCCAATTATATTATTTAATTTATTACTAAACATATGTGAATAAATATTCAATGTTTCATCAATTTTAGTGTGTCCTAAATATTTAGCAACAAATGTTATATTTGCACCACTATTAATTAATAAACTAGTATATGAATGTCTAAAAACGTGTAGTCTAATTTGTTTAACTCCTGCTAGTTTAAAATTATTATTTTTTCTTCTTCTAATGGCATCATCAATTCTGTCGCAAATATAATAATTGTTCTCATCTCTATATAACCATCGATGTTTAAAAAAGCATCTACTTGAATTAATTCTTTAGCGCTATTTCTTACAGGACTAGATGCATAGGTTTTTCCTGGATTTATATAAGGTAATCCAATGCCTTTATAAATTAATAAAGTATATATAAATAAATCTGATACAATGATTTTATAATAATATCCTTTAATCGTTGCTCTTTTGAATTAAATGTTATATTTCTTTATACTTTCTTAATCCCAGATTTTAAATAACAGATATTAATATCTAAATAATCTACTACTTCTTTCACAATTACTACATACTCTAGGGCCATAAAGCCCTGTTGGGCTAATTTCTCTTTTGTATTTCTATTGATTTTTAGAGCAGAGATTCTAACAGCTTAACTATTTTCATTAAATCTTCTAAACTATACCATTGTTTTAAAACGATTTTTAAAGTTATTGTAGCAAGTCACCTGAAACCTAATTTCTATTTTACGAGGTTATCCTTACAATTCTTTTATGCAATAATTAAATTTTATTATCAAGAAAAACTTTCATTATATGTTATAATAATTTTATGAAGATAATATAGTCTAATAAACTAAATAGTATTTTATTATGAATAAAATACTTATTTTGAAATCATTAATAGAAGGCGAAATAAATGAAAAAACTTTTTTCAAAGGAAGTTAGCAAAAAGAGTTGGTTTAAGTAACACATCTTTAAATGATATTGTAATTGAAAATTTAACTAAAGTGCCATAAAGTTAAAGCCAATAAAAGATGACAGAGGTGTAAATTCTAGTTTAGATGATGTTTAAAAAACATTAGAAGTTTTAAAAAAAGAAAGGAAAAACAATATGGATAAAAATGTAAGACCATATAGGCAAAGAGGAGATACTTGCGCTGTTGCTTGTATGATGATGGTATTAGAATATTATAAAGTTATTCAAAAAGCAAATTGGTATGATGAGAAAAGACTGTATAGAATATATGGATCAAAATATATGATTGGAACACCACTTTCAGCATTAGCATTTCATATGGCAAAGAATGGTTTGGAAACTACAATTTATCATGAAAGTCAAGATCTATTTACAAATGATTATAAAACCATTGATGATAATACTTTTAAACTTGCAATGTCAGAATATAAAGAATATTTAAATTATGCAAAAAATAAAGGTGCAAAAGTTGTAAATGGCATTAATATTACTATTAGTTTATTAAAACAAAAATTACAACTTGGTAATTTAATAATATTGGCAGGCAAGGTTCCAAATGGATATCATACAGTTTTACTTACAGGATATGATAAATATGGATTTAAAGTATGTGATCCACTATATAAAACAAAGCAAATATGTCAATTTAATGAAATTGAAAATTTTATGAATACAAGTATAGGGAAATGGTTTATAAGTGTTAATGATAAAACAAAAGAAAAAGAAAATTTAATTAATAATTTAGACAAATTTAATGAGGAGGAAAAATTTTAATGTCAAAATGGGAAAATAGGGGCTCAAATATGTTAAAAAACGCTCAAATAATTTAGATATACAAAAGTGGAGAAATGGTTTTACATTCAACATTAAAAGTACTAGTTAAACACGATGAAAAAGAATAAGATGATATTAAGTTAAAAAGAGATAATAAGCATTTTAGAAAAAGAGTATGGAAAGTTAGTGGATAAGTTAATAATGATACAACAGTATTTATTATGAAATACAATAATATAGTTTTAGTTGGATATAGGCGCCTATGAATAGTAGGTGGAAAAAAAACTTAAGTTATGGAGAGATGCAAGAGACAAATTATTACACAGTGAAGTTGTATTAAAAAACAATTTGATATTATTATATAAAAATGTTTTGAAACTATATTTTTAGAATCAGTTAAGTGTTATACTTTAGATCAAAAAATTGAAAACTTGTTCTAGTAATTGAAAGAACATCATGATGGAGCAATTGAAAATATTAAATCCTAAATTGATTATTACTTTAGGGAAGTTACTAACTAGAAATTTATTTGATTTTAAATTTAATAAATTTATTGCTGTTGTTGGTAAAACTTATGAAAGAAAATGTTTATAAAATTTTAACAATATATCATTTTAATCCAATATCGCCTAAAAGTAATAAAGATAGTGTCCCATATTTGAACAATAAAAGAAGATGAGGGATTTACAATGAAGAATATAACAGTTTGTTGAAGTTCAAGGTTTTATAAAGAAATGATGGGATTTCTAGAGAAAATAGGATTAGAAGGAAAATTGTATGTTGGTATATTTTTACAATTCTTCTAGACTTAATAAAGATGATTTTACAAAGGCTAAAGCTTTAATGATTGATAAAATGATAAAAAGAGAACAAAATTGACTGATTTTATTTTGGTTGGATATAGTGGCATCAGTACTTTTTTAATTATAAAATCTAATTTAATAAATTCATTTAAATCTATGCTGCTTTTAGAATTAATCAAATTAGCAACTGCTTCTCTTTGATTAATTTTAGAATCGTATTTAAATTTAACAAATATACAATTTTTGTTATATCTATTTCTACAATTAGAACAAACATAAGGCATCTATTCAATTTACTACAATTACTTTTTGCTTCATCTACAAAATCAACAGATATATTGTTTATTTTAACTTCTCTAGATATATTACTTATGACAAAATTAATTATATAATAAATAAAATTGAAGTT
>OHJU01001499.1_pt1 | contig 10346 bp, 6 predicted proteins | sample 1568711 | NCBI WGS metagenome assembly OHJU01 (sample SAMEA3879574, study PRJEB24766) | human gut metagenome | biome: human-associated habitat; feature: feces | place: USA | collected 1985/1987 | reverse complement strand
TGCCGCTGGGGGTAACCAGCTATGGTGACAGCCCGTATCAGAGCTTTTCCGCCTTTGCGGGCAACCCGTATTTCATCAGCCTTGATGCACTGGTGGAGGACGGCGTTCTGACTGCTGCCGAATGCAAAAAGGCAAATTTCGGACGCAAGGCGGACGACATTGATTACAGCCGCCTGTATACCGAGCGCGGCCGTCTGCTGCGGCTGGCCTATTCCCGCAGCGACATCGGCCACAACGAAGCGTTTACGGCGTTCTGTGAAAAAAACAAGTGGTGGCTGGACGATTATGCGCTCTTCATGGCGGTAAAGGGCCGCTTTGAAGGCAAGCCGTGGATCGAGTGGGCGGCGGATATTCGCCTGCGCTGGCAGCCCGCCATGGACTACTACCGCCGTGAGCTCTACTTTGAAGTAGAGTACCACAAGTATCTGCAGTTCAAGTTCGATGAGCAGTGGCGCAAATTGAAAGCCTACGCCAACAGCAAAGGCATCCGGATCATCGGCGATATTCCCATCTATGTAGCGCTGGATTCTGCGGACGCATGGGCCAACCCCGGTCTGTTCCAACTTGACAGTGAGAATATCCCCACTGCAGTGGCCGGTGTTCCCCCGGACGGCTTTTCGCCCACGGGTCAGCTCTGGGGCAATCCGCTCTACCGTTGGGAAGCACACCGCAGCACAGGCTATCAGTGGTGGATCACCCGCCTTTGGTACTGTTTTGAGCTGTACGATGTAGTGCGCATCGACCACTTCCGCGGTTTTGACGAGTATTTCTCCATTCCCTACGGCAGCAAGACCGCTGCAGATGGTCACTGGGAAAAAGGCCCCGGCATTGAACTTTTCCGTGCTGTGGAGCAGGCACTTGGCAAGCGGAATATCATTGCGGAAGACCTTGGCTACATGAGCGATACCGTGCGGCAGCTGGTGCGGGACAGCGGCTTTCCCGGCATGAAGGTGCTGGAGTTTGCCTTTGATTCCCGCGATACCGGCAGCGCCAGCGACTATCTGCCCCACAACTACCCTGTGAACAGTGTCGCCTACACCGGCACCCACGACAATGAAACGCTGGTTTCGTGGTACCAGACCATCACCGGTGCCGAGCGCGCCATGGTGCGGGACTATCTGTACGACTACACGACGCCGGAGGATCAGCTCTACAAAAGCATGATTGCGCTGATTCTGCGCAGTGCAGCGGCAACCTGCATCGTCCCGATGCAGGACTGGCTGGGATTGGATAATTCCGCCCGCATCAACAAGCCCTCCACCGTAGGGCAAAACTGGCGCTGGCGGCTGAAAAAGAATCAGCTTACCAAGAAGCTCCAAAAGGAAATTTGCCAGATGACCACCCGCTACGGGCGGATGAATTGGGCTTAAGGCTCACCCTCAGAAGCAACAAAAGCACCGCATAGTTCCCACCTAACGGTCCGGGCGCTGACACAAGAATAAAACAAAAAACCTCTGCCAGACTTGATGTTTGCCTGACAGAGGTTTTTTGGATAAGCATTTACTTTTCGCGGTACTCCATCGGGGTTTGGCCTGTGACCTCCTGAAAAATCCGGCTGAAATAGTTGCGTGTGCTAAAAGAAAGTGCAGCAGCAATGTCCTGCACGGTCTGGTTGGTGCTTTTCAGCAAAACTTTGGCGCGCTCAATCTTGGCAAATTTTATGTAATCTGTCACGCTCAAGCCCGTTTCCTCCTTGAATTTGTGGGTCATATAATATTCCGTATAGCCCACCAGCGCTGCAATATCTGCAGCGCGTATTTTTTTATCGAGATTCATCTCAATATAGTCCACGCACTTTTGCACCTGCTGGCTGAGATGCGGGTTGGTGCGGCATTTATGCACGCGCCGGACAAAGTCGTCATACATCATAAGGCTGAGCGGTTCAAGATCATTCAATGTTTTTGCATTTTCAGCGGATTGGATATAGCTGTCCCCCAGCGCGTAGGCTTCCTCCGGCGAAAGCCCGCCCTCGATGGCGGCACGGCATACCAGCGAGGTAAACACGATGATGCTGGTCTTGCTCTGACGCAGGGCGTCATCGCTGCGCACCGGCACACCCGCACTGATTCCCATGCTGGCGGAAAGTGCCTGCTTATAGTTCAAGTCTCCGGTGCGCACCATCTGCAGAAGTCCCTGCTCTGCCATCCAGACCTTGTGGCGGTCATGGGCAGGCTGCTGCACTGTATTGCGTACCTGTGCCAAAGACTCGCTGTTAATGTCGCCGATCGTAAGGTGGTTGCCGGTCAGACAATAGTGCATCATCAGGGCGTAGCGGTGCAAAACCGTGCATTGCAGCACGGGGACGGTTTTCAACGCCTCGTACAGCTGCATGGTCCATGCCACGCTCGTTTCCAGACGGTTATAGTATTGCAGCCCCTGCTCAATCCCGCGCAGCGAAACATCCTGATAAAACACCGGCCCGATGACCCAGGCGCGTTTCAGCACACTGCCGTCTTTTTCAAAGGCAGCTGCCCATGTCATGCCAATGGCCGTGCCGAGCGTGACCGGCGTTGTGTGCCGGCTGCCGTAGTCCAGCATTTTTTTCTTACAGCCGAATAAGTCAAATGCGCCGGAGAGGAACCCCGCCTCCGGGCAGTTGCTCTGCAGCAGGCTGCCATCGGCATTATAGCACCATGTATAAATGTTGCCGCCGCACTGAATCAGTTCAGAAAACAGCTCCATATTTTGAAAGACATCCATCGCATCACCCGCTTTTTATACCAGTATACCACAAAAAAGTGGCTGCCGTACAGACAACCACTGATATTTTTATGCGTTGGCGTATCCGCCCAGCGCCGCAAGGCTGGGCTTCGGGGTGCGTTCCATCGTTTCGCGGTTCACAGCAATCAGGCCAAAGTTCATGGCATAGCCCTTCTGCCACTCAAAGTTATCCATTAAGCTCCAATGGAAGTAGCCCTTGACGGGGATGCCGTCGGCGATGCAGTTTTGTACGCCCGCCAGCGCGGCCTCGATAAACGCCACGCGGCGGGTATCATCGGCGGTGGCAATGCCGTTTTCGGTCACGATCAGATCACCGTGGAAATCCTGCGCCACCTTGCGGATTACATTTTCCAGTGCCTGCGGATAAAACTCGTAGTCCATCTGGGTCAGCTCGGCCCCCTGCGGTGCGGGCAACTGCCCATGCGCACCGTACAGCGTGCGAGTGTAGTTCTGCACGCCGAGGAAGTCATCCTCCTTAATATAAGGAAGATAGTGGGTGAACTCTTCCTCCCACGCAGCGGCGGCAAAGGCTTCACCGCCCGGCTGGGCCTGCAGGTCATGCAGCGAGAGGGTCAGACCGACCTTGACCTCGGGGCAGATTGCCTTGATGGCCTCCCGCGCGGCGGCATGGGCGCGCAGAACCAGCAGATCACCCTCCGGTGTGCGCTCGCTGACGAAAATTTTCGGCTGCGGCGTACCGAACACGGCGGCGTTTTCAGCGGCAGCGTACTTCATATTCTCCATCATCTTCTGGAAGTTCATGCCCACCTGCACGCTGCCCTCGGCGGATTTGCCTGCATTGGCGGCGGCCTTGGCGGCCTGCTCTGCCATTAAACGGAACCGCTTGGAGATCGCCGCCAGCTGCAGGCCCATGTTGGCCTCATTGATGGTGCAGACGATGTGAAGCTCACTGCCCAACTGCTCCATCACATAGCTGACATAGCGCTTGAAATATTCGACCGTGCTTTCAGCCTCCCAGCCGCCCTTGGCAATCAGCCATTTGGGGCTGGTGAAATGCAGCAGCGTAACAACGGGTTCCACACCGTGCGCCTTGCAGCAGGCAATGACCTTGCGGTAATGCTCGATCTCGGCAGGGTCAAACTTGCCCTCCTCCGGCTCGATGCGCGCCCACTCAATGGAAAAGCGGTAGGCGTTCAGCCCGGCGTCTGCCAGCAGGCGAATATCTTCATCATACTTATTATAATGGTCGCAGGCAATGCCGCTCGGCTCAGTAAAGCTGGTGTGCGGCAGCTGCTCCTGCGCCCAGTAGTCGGAATGGATGTTGTTGCCCTCGACCTGATGGGCGGCAGTGGCCGCGCCGACAAAGAAGCCTTTTTCAAATTTCTGCATGATTTTCTCCTTATCTATGCCTGTCTAAAACAAATCAAGAAACTTCTGTACCTGTATCATAGCATAACAAGCGCAAGTCGTGAGGGTATTATTTAGTAAAGCGGGGTAATATTTCATGTATATCGTAAAAGCACGCGAATTTTTGTTCCTCGACTTATGATTTTTATCCCCTGCTGCCGTTTTACTTTTGGTATAGTGGTGTCAGTGAGAAAAGCTACTGCGGAATTATTCTAGGAGGAAAACAAAATGTTCAAAAAGAAACCCACAGCTTCAGAAGTTGATGGCGTACAATATCGCCGCGCTAAGCTTTGGCAAATCATCTGCTATGCCTGCAACGGCCTTGTCGGTATGAGCGTCTATTCCCTCATCGGCATGGCGAGTTATTCCGCCAGCATCGGCTACGGCATCACGACCGCTGCCGTTGGCATTATTCTGACCTGCTCCCGTATTCTGGACGGCATCACCGATCCCCTGCTCGCCTTTGTGTATGACCGCGTCAACACCAAGTTCGGCAAGCTGCGCATTTTGCTGGTTGCGGGCTATCTGATTGAGGCGCTCGCCCTCTACGGAATGTTCACCGGCTTCTCGTCCAAGGGTCTGGGCCTGCCGGTGTTTGCCCTGCTGTACATTGTCTACATCATCGGCTACACCATCACCAACATGACTGCGCAGACCATCCCCGCCATCATGACGAATGATCCGCGCCAGCGCCCGACCATCGGCGTATGGACAACCGCCTTCAACTACCTGGTGCCGATGGCAATGTCGATGATTTTCAATGTTGTGCTGCTGCCCAAATGCGGCGGCACCTACAACCAGGCCTTCCTGTCCGCTGCCTGCAATATGACACTGCTTGCCGCGGGTATCGGCACCGCTTTGGTCTGTCTGGGCGTTTCTGCCTACGATAAGCCGGAAACCTTTGTCGGCACCAAAAAGTCCGAACCGCTGAAAATGTCCGACATCATCGAGGTTCTCAAGCACAACAGACCCCTGCAGTGCTACATTGCCTCCAACGCTTCTGACAAGCTGGCACAGCAGGTGGCCAGCCAAGCCATCATCAACACGCTGTTCAACGGTATTTTGATCGGCAATATGGGTCTGGCCACCATTCTGACCGTCATCAGCATGGTTCCCTCCATCTTCTTTGCGGCGTTCGGTGCCAAGTATGTCGGCAAGCACGGCAGCAAAAAGGGCATCGTCACTTGGACCTATGTCAGTATGACCATCACCGCCGCGCTGGTTCTGTTCTTTATCTTTGGCGACCCCACGCAGATCGGCGTTATGGGCAGCCCCTCCATGATTCTCTATGTGGTGCTGACCCTTTTGCAGAACGGTTCCAATATGTGCATCACCACCTCCAACACCTCGTATATGGCGGATGCCATTGACTTTGAGCTGGACCGCAGCGGGCGTTATGTTCCTGCTGTTGTCTCCGGCACCTACAGCCTGGTCGATAAGCTCATCACCTCCTTTGCCGCTGTAATTGCTACCGGCGCTGTTGCACTGCTGGGCTACACCACCACGATGCCTCAGCCCACCGACCCTTGCACAAGCGCGATTTTCTGGATGACGCTGAGCCTAAAGTTCGGCCTGCCCCTCATCGGCTGGGTCATTACGCTGGTTGCCATGCGCAAATGCCCGCTGACCAAGGAGGAAATGGTCAACGTCCAAAAGCGCATTGCCGAGAAAAAGGCTGCTGCGCAGTCTGAGTTCTATAAAGAACAGCTTCAGTAAGCCCATTATCCAAAGCCGAAAGGGTTTGCAGCCCTTTCGGCTCTTTGAAGTTAAAACCACACATAAGGAGTCATTCTATGAGCAAAGCAATTCTGTTGAACACCGGTTGGATTTTTACCAAGGAAGGTCATGACGAGCCGGTCACCCTTCCCCACACTTGGAACGCTGTAGACGGTCAGGACGGCGGCAACGACTACTACCGCGGCACCTGCAGCTACACCCGTAACCTGGAGAAACCGGAGCTGTCCGATGGCGACCGCGCGGTTTTGCAGTTTGACGGCGTGGCTATGACTGCAGTTGTCAGTCTGAACGGTGAGAAAGTGGCCGAGCACAAAGGCGGCTACTCCACCTTCCGTGTGGACATCACCGATGCCCTGCACGATGGTGCAAATGAGTTGATGGTTTCTGTTGACAACAGCGACAACGATACCGTCTACCCGCAGAAGGCCGACTTCACCTTCTACGGCGGCATTTACCGCGATGTAACGCTGCATGTTGTGCCCGCTGCACACTTTGCCCTTGCCGAAAACGGCGCTGTGCCCGTCAAGGTCACGCCTGCTGTGACTGACCTTGCCGAGCGCCGCTGTGAGGTGACTGTTGAGGCGTTCGTTGTCGGCGCGCAGAGCGTCACCTTCACACTGGATGGCCAGCAGACGGCACTGCCAAGGCTGTGTTCACGCTGGAGCATGCCCGCCTGTGGGACGGCCTTGACGACCCGTACCTTTACACCGTGACTGCACGGCTGGACAACGACGAGACCGAGACCGCCCGCTTCGGCTGCCGCAAGTTTGAAATTGACCCGCAGAAGGGCTTTATTTTGAACGGGCGTGAGTATCCCCTGCGCGGTGTTTCCCGCCATCAGGATCGCAAGGGTGCGGGCGTAGCCATCACCAAGGAGATGATGGAAGAGGATTTGGCGCTGATCCTCGAAATGGGCGCCAACACCATCCGTCTTGCCCACTACCAACACGCGCAGGCGTTCTATGATCTGTGCGACGAAAAGGGTGTCGTGATTTGGGCGGAAATTCCCTACATCACGATGCACATGCACAACGGGCGCGCCAACACGCTGACCCAGATGGAAGAACTGATTGTTCAGAACTACAACCATCCCTGTATTGCCGTTTGGGGGCTGTCCAACGAAATTACTGCCGCATCGGCTGTCAATGAGGAGCTGCTGGAAAACCACCGCGCCCTGAATGATTTGGCGCACAAGCTTGACCCGACCCGCCCGACCACGATGGCGAATGTCTTTATGCTGGAGATTACCAGCCCGATTCTGGAAATCCCCGATGTGAACAGCTACAACCTGTATTTTGGCTGGTATCTGGGTGAACTGGACCAGAACGACGACTTTTTTGACACCTACCACGCCAAATACCCCGACCGCTGCATCGGTTTTTCGGAGTATGGCGCAGACGCCAACCCTGCCTACCAAAGCGCCCACCCCGAAAAAGGCGACTATACCGAAACCTACCAGTGCGTCTACCACGAGCATATGGCAAAAATGATTGCTGACCGCCCGTGGCTGTGGGCGACCCATGTCTGGAATATGTTCGACTTTGCTGCCGATGGCCGCGATGAGGGCGGCAAAAACGGTGAGAACCAGAAAGGACTTGTCACCTTTGACCGCAAAATCAAGAAGGACGCCTTCTACCTGTACAAGGCCTACTGGAGCAAGCAGCCCTTTGTGCATACCTGCGGCAGCCGCTATGTGGATCGCACCGAGGATGTGACCGAGGTTAGAGTATACTCCAACCTGCCGGAGGTTTCGCTGTACAAGGACGGGCACCTTGTCGAAACAAAAAAAAGCGACAAAGTGTTTGTTTTCAATGTGCCCATCACCGGCAAGCACAGCATTGAGGCCCGCGCGGGGGCGTATTCCAGCGTGATTCTGGTCAACAAGGCTACAGAGCCGAACCCCGCCTACGCGATGTCCAACCGTCAGGTCGTGAACAACTGGTTTGACGGCGAGCTGGACGAAACCTGCTGGAGCGTCAAGGACAATATGGCCGCTGCCATGGCGGACGCCAAGGTGGGGCCTGTCTTGAAGGCCATCACCGACAAGGCGGCTGCCGCCCGCGGTGATGTAGCTGCCGCCGTCAAGGATAACCCGGCGCTGGTTGCCATGATGGAGCGCGCCATGCAGCGCATGACCGTGGAGGGAATGCTCAAGCAGGCCGGCGCAGATGCCGAGAGCATCAAGCAGCTGAACCGCGTTTTGCAGGGCATCAAAAAGGATGTGTAATACGATGAAAACCTACTGCAACCCCTTGGATCTGGGCTACCGCTACCAGCACATGAAGGAGGGTGAGCGCGCCGCGGGCTTCCGCGAAGGCGCCGACCCGACGCTGGTGTACTTCAAGGGCAAATACTACCTGTTTGTTTCTATGTCGGCAGGGTTCTGGTACTCGGACGATCTGCTGCACTGGGACTTCCACGCCGACCCCGATCTGCTGATTTACGACTACGCACCCGATGTGCGCCAAGTCGGCGACTACCTGTATTTTTCTGCCAGCCGCAAGGGGCGCAACTGTCCTATTCTGCGCACCGCCGACCCACTGACCGAGCCGTTTACCGAGGTCAGCGCCCCGTTCGCCTTTTGGGATCCCGATATGTTCTGCGATGATGACGGGCGTGTATATTTTTACTGGGGCTGCTCCAACATGTCCCCCATCTGGGGCGTGGAGCTTGACCCCGAAACGATGACGCCCATCGGAGAAAAGAAAGAACTGATCTTCGGTCGTGAAAACGAACTGGGCTATGAGCGCCCCGGCAACAACGGCATTGTGGATAAAGAGAGCAGCGTGCTTTACAAGTCCATGAAGCCGTTCTATAACGAGGCAACCGGCAAGCTGGAGCCGCCGCCCCAGATGGCGCAGGTGCCGGGGCTGAACGCCGAAGTGCTGACCGCGATGTTTAAGGCTATTGACAAGCCCTATATCGAGGGCGCGTTTATGACAAAGCACAACGGTACGTATTATCTGCAATACGCCTGCCCCGGCACCCAGTACAACACCTACGCAGATGGTGTGTACACCTCCAAGTCCCCGCTGGGACCGTTCACGCTGCAGGCGTCCAACCCGTTTTCCTCCAAGCCGGGCGGGTTTATGACGGGTGCCGGACACGGCAGCACGATTGCCGACAAATACGGCAACTACTGGCACGCGTCCACGATGCGCATTTCGGTCAACCACGACTTTGAGCGTCGCGTGGGGCTGTTTCCTGCCGGGTTTGACAAGGACGGCGTGCTGTTCTGCAACCAGAATTTTGCCGACTACCCGCATGAAATCCCGGCAGGCAAATTTGACGCCGCCGCACAGGCTCCCAGATGGATGCTGTTAAGCTACCGAAAGCCCGTTACGGCATCCTCCACCGCCGAGGGCAGCGACCCGGCAAATGCCGTGGACGAGGATTGCCGCCGCTGGTGGAGCGCGGGCAGCGACCAGCCCGGCGAATGGCTCTGCGTGGATTTGGGCAGGGACTGCGATGTGCGGGCGGTTCAGGTCAATATGGCGGACGAGGCGCTGGCGGTGGACTTCCCTGCTGACAGCTATGGCGATGACCGCAAGACCCGCCACATCGAAACGCGCCCGCAGATTTCGCATTACACCGTGGAAACCAGCTCGGACGGCAAGGTGTGGACACTGCGCGAGGATGTCGCCCGCGAATGCTCCAATGGCTACTATGAGTATGCTGACGGCATCCGTGCGCGGTATGTCCGCGTGACGGGCGGCGCACTCCCCTACGGGCAGGTCTTGCGCATCAGCGGGTTGCGTGTGTTCGGCAACGGCGAGGGCGACTGCCCCGCCCAAGCCAACGCCAAAGCCGTGCGCGTGGATGCGCTGGACGGCAAAATCAGCTGGCAGCACATTGAGAACGCGCAGGGCTGCAACGTGCGTTACGGCATTGCACCGGATAAACTGTACCAAAGCTGGCTTGTCTACAACGCCGATGAAGTGACGCTGTCCACACTGATTGCAGGACAGGATTACTATGTCTGCGTGGACAGCTTCAACGAAAACGGCATCACAACGGGAAAAATCATCAGGATGGAGGGCTGAACCATGCCCACAAAGGCAGTCCAGCAATTTATGCTGGGAACCGTTTTAAGCAACGAAAACGAGGCACGGCAGACGCTGGCCGCCATGAAAGCCGCAGGCTATGACGGCATTGAGCTGTGCGGGTTTATGATCCACCCCATCGGCTTTATGGTGCGGCTGCTGACCAAGGCCGCCGGTATGCCTGTGGGCAAGGGCGGCAACCTCGACTGGCACGCTTTGGTCAAAGAAGCGGGGCTGCAGGTCGTCAGCCTGCACACCGATTTGGGCAGTCTGGAGCGCGATGCCAAAGCGGTGGCGGACGAAGCCAAAAGCTTTGGCACTAAGTATGTCGTTATTACCGGAATGTATCGCTTTGATTACGGCGATGAAGCCACGATGCACGACCTTGCCGCACGGCTGAACAAGGCGGGCGCGGCGCTGAAGGCCGAGGGCGTGGAGCTGCTCTACCACAACCACAACTGCGAGCTGCGCCATGTG
>OHJU01001491.1_pt1 | contig 10408 bp, 7 predicted proteins | sample 1568711 | NCBI WGS metagenome assembly OHJU01 (sample SAMEA3879574, study PRJEB24766) | human gut metagenome | biome: human-associated habitat; feature: feces | place: USA | collected 1985/1987 | reverse complement strand
AAAATATGCTGTCATTTTCTCTTAATAATGACAGTATGATGGTCTATGGCTGGACACTCAAGATTATAAATAATTGTATTTTACAGGGGAATCCGTTATATTAGATATAAGTGTAACGGATTATTTTAGTTCTGCAGAAAGAGATGCAGGGTGGTAGGTGAAAAATTATATATTCATTTGAAACGAATTTTTATGCAATTTTACCACTTTAACGCATTAAAATTTAATATTTTTTTTATAAAATGTGCAAAATATAACAAAAAGTACTGGACAAAATGTCCTATATAAGGTAAAATGCATATATGTAATCAAACAGCACATTTGAAGGTTGTGCAGATAGTATTGGTTATATTTTACGAATTGGGGGGATTTTTCATGAGAATATATCAGGCTAAGGATTATGCAGATATGAGCAGAAAGGCTGCAAATATCGTATCGGCACAGGTGATTATGAAGCCTAATTGTGTATTGGGACTGGCTACAGGTTCTACACCTATCGGCTTGTATAAGCAGCTCGTTGAGTGGTTCAAGAAGGGGGATTTGGACTTCTCAGAGGTTATGACGGTGAACCTTGATGAGTACAAAGGATTAAGCCGTGAGAATGACCAGAGCTACTATTATTTTATGCATCAGAATTTGTTTGATCATGTGAATATTCCGGTTGAGAATACTCACCTGCCAAACGGCATGGAGCCGGATTCACAGAAGGAGTGCAAGCGCTATACAGAGCTGATTCAGTCTCTTGGCGGTGTTGATTTACAGCTTCTTGGTATCGGACACAATGGCCATATCGGTTTTAATGAGCCGGGCGAGTCTTTTGACAAGCAGGTACACTGTGTGAATTTGACAGAGTCTACTATTGAGGCCAATAAGCGCTTCTTTGCATCGGCTGATGATGTTCCGAAGCAGGCTTATACAATGGGTATCAAGACAATCATGCAGGCTAAGAAGATTCTTATTGTTGCAAGTGGTGAGGATAAGGCAGAGATTGTGCACAAGGCTTTCTTTGGACCGATTACACCACAGGTGCCGGCTTCTGTATTACAGCTACACAATGATGTTACGCTTGTAGCGGATGAGGCTGCACTGAGTTGTTTATAGATGTTTTTTAGTTGAGAAGGTGCATGTATATGATAATAAAAAATGCAAGGGTATTTACAGAGGATGGCAGCTTTATGCAAGGTGATGTTGTCGTTAAGGATGGCCGTTTTGACAGTGTTTTGGAGAGAACAGCTGACACGGACGCGGCTAATGACAGCGCACCGCAGGAGATTATAGATGCATCAGGTCTTATCATGATACCGGGTCTTGTGGATATTCATTTTCATGGATGCAAGGGAGCTGATATGTGTGATGGCACCAAAGAGGCACTTGATGTGATTACAGCATACGAGGCTTCTATCGGAGTTACGAGCGTGTGTCCGGCTACTATGACCATTCAAAGGGATGAGCTTTTGAGTGTCATGAAAAATGCCGGTGATTATAATTATCATGGTGGTGCACATCTTGTAGGTATCAATATGGAGGGACCTTTTATCAGTCCTTCTAAAAAGGGCGCACAGGCGGCAGAGAATATCATGCGATGTGATTATGATTATTTCTGTGAGCTTCAGGATGCGGCCAATGGCTTGATAAAGCTTGTAGATATTGCTCCGGAGGAGCCGGGCGCGATTGATTTTATAGACAGGGTAAGAGGAAGTGTTGTGGTTTCAATAGCACATACGGCGGCTGATTATGACACCGCGGTAGAGGCTATTGAGCATGGTGCAAGCCATGCCACACATTTGTATAATGCGATGCCACCGCTTCATCACAGAAATCCCGGAGTTATCGGGGCTGTGAGAGATTCAGAAAAGTGTCATGCGGAGCTCATTTGTGACGGTGTGCATATTCATCCGTCGGTTATCAGGGCGACATTTGCCATGTTTGGTGCGAAGCGCATGATTTTAATAAGTGACAGCATGAGAGCCACAGGGCTTGAGGATGGAGAGTATACACTCGGTGGACAGGCAGTGACGGTCAGAGGTCCGCTTGCTACACTCCATGATGGGACAATTGCAGGCTCGGCAACCAATCTGATGGATTGTATGCGTTTCACAGTAAGGCAGGCAGGTATTCCGCTTGAGGAGGCAATTATGTGTGCTACAGCCAATCCGGCTAAGGAGATTGGCATCTATGATGAAGCAGGTAGCATTTCTGCAGGAAAGAGAGCAGATTTTGTGCTTCTCAATGATGATTTGGATATTGTGAGTGTGTATATCGACGGAAAGGAGATATCATGTTAGGTTTTTTCAAGAATAAGTCAAAGGGAAAGGTGATCTGTTCTCCGTGCAACGGCAGAGTGGTTCCTATTACAGAGGTTCCGGATCCTACTTTTTCTGAGAAGATATTGGGAGACGGCGTGGCCGTGATTCCTTCTGAGGGCAGGTTTTACGCTCCGGCGGATGGCGAGGTGACAGCTGTATTTGATACGCTGCATGCTTTTACCATGACGACCACTCAGGGAGTCGAGCTGCTTTTGCACATTGGTCTGGATACAGTGATACTAAAGGGTGCTCCTTTTACATCGCATATTTCTGTTGGTGATCAGGTGAAGAAGGGCGACCTTTTGATGGAGGCTGACCTGGAGCAGATTAAGGCAGCAGATCTTAATGTCATTACTCCGGTTTTAATTGGCAACACTGCTGATTATAGTGAGATAAAGATGCTTAAAGAGGGGGATGTATCCGCCGGTGATGAGATTTTAAGTCTCGCGTAGATTTGTATAATAATAACGAACTTTATTGGAGTATCTCCAGTTTAGTATACATAATGTAAAGGAGGGGAAATTTATGAAATTTCTTCAAAAATTGGGTAAAGCTTTAATGCTTCCCGTAGCAGTACTTCCTATCTGTGGTATCCTCATGGGTATTGGATATTATTTATGTCCTGCAACCATGCAGGGTGGTGACATCGAGGGAGTGCGTAATTTAATAGGTCTGTTTTTAGTTAAAGCAGGGGGCGCTCTGATTGACAACATGGCCATCCTTTTTGTAATCGGCGTTGGTGTCGGTATGTCGGAAAAGAACGACGGTACCGGCGGTATTGCAGCTTTAGCTTCATGGCTGATGATGACAACACTCCTGTCTACAGGCTTTGTTACCACAATCATGCCATCTATCGCTGACAGCGCTACAAAGACACTTGCATTCGACAAGATTGAAAACCCATTTATCGGTATCTTAGCCGGTATTATTGGTGCTTTGTGTTACAACAGATTTAAGGATACAAAGCTTCCTGACTGGCTGTCATTCTTCAGTGGCAAGCGTTGCGTAGCAATTATCGCAGGTGTTGTTTCAATCCTTGTATCTGTAGTATTACTGTTTGTATGGCCATTACTTTTCGGTGCTCTTGTATCTATCGGTAAAGCAATCGTTGGTCTTGATGTAGTCGGCGCAGGTATCTATGCATTCCTGAACCGTCTGTTAATCCCTACAGGATTACACCACGCATTAAACAATGTATTCTGGTTCGATACTATCGGACTTGGAGACCTCAAACATTTCTGGGCAGGCGAGACATCAAAGGATGTTTCATGGAGCCTCGGAATGTACATGTCAGGTTTCTTCCCATGTATGATGTTTGGTATTCCTGGTGCAGCACTTGCTATGGTTAAGTGCGCAAAGCCTGCTAAGAAAAAGGCTGCCATCGGTATCCTTGCTTCTGCAGCTATCTGTGCATTCATCTGTGGTGTTACAGAGCCTTTCGAGTTTGCATTTATGTTCCTTGCTCCTGTTCTCTATGTGATTTATGCTTTACTTTATGGTATTTTCACAATGGTTACAGTAGCTCTTGGATTTAGAGCAGGCTTCTCATTCTCAGCTGGCGCGATGGATTTATTATTCTCATCTTCACTTCCGGCTGCAGCAAAGACATGGCTCATCATTCCTCTTGGAATCGCAGCTTTTATCGTATTCTACATTGTATTCTATTTCGCTATCAAGAAATGGGATCTTAAGACCCCTGGTAGAGAGGACGATGATGTTGAGGCAGAGAAGAAGGCGGTGCTTTCTAACAATGACTACACAGCAGTAGCAAAGACTATTCTTGAGGGCTGCGGTGGCAAAGACAATATTGCAAGCATTGACAACTGCATCACAAGACTCAGACTTGAGGTTAAGGATATCACTCAGGTTGATGACAAGAAGATTAAATCTGCAGGTGTTGCAGGCGTTATGAAGCCTGGCAAGAATTCTGTTCAGGTTATTATCGGAACCAAGGTTCAGTTTGTTGCGGATGAGTTTTCTAAGCTTTGCGAGTAGATTTGTTCTGCAATATAGCAGTGTTGATTCACATTAGGTGATTCGCATAATTTCATAATACATGATTAAAAGCCACACCGGGTGTTATGCCTGGGGTGGCTTTTTTGAGTTCGGGCCGTAAGCCCCGCCCGGTCGTGGTGCACACGGAAATGTATAGCTTTACAGCAAGGGTTGAAAAACAAACAAATGTTTGCTATAATAAATGAAGCGAGGAAATAAAAGTATATTAGGTTTAGTAATTTAAGTATTCATTTAATTTATTGTGATTAGGGAAAATCCAATATCAATCGATTGATAGAAAGAGTGATTTTATATGAACATATGGCTAAAGTTAAGGAAAACAGCTGCAATTGCACTATGTGAGTTACTTGCAATTGCTACAATTTTTACAGGCTGTGCCTCCGCTGATTTATCCGGCACTGAAGGTACCGGGTATGCCGCAGGAGCTGTAGTGGCAGGTGAGGATTCTTCCGGTGCTTTAGGCAGCAAGGATAAAGTGGATGGGCCACAGGAGGATCTTGTAAACAACAATTCCTACGTTTCCCTTGATGCTATTCCTGCATATGATGGCAAGGCATACGTGGCTGTCAACAATAATGAGCCTTTTTTTACGGACAGCGATATGACTACCACTGCTTTTGAAAATTACAGTGATTTGGATTCACTTGGCAGATGCGGTGTGGCTTATGCCAATATATGCAAGGATATCATGCCGACTGAGGAGCGTGGCAAGATAGGCATGATAAAGCCATCAGGCTGGCATACGGTGAAGTATGATGTGATAAAGGACAGGTATTTATATAATCGCTGTCATTTGAATGCCAATCCGAAGAATCTTATTACCGGCACGAGATACCTGAATGTAGAGGGGATGCTGCCGTTTGAGAATCTGGTAGCGGATTATGTAAACAATACAGGAAATCATGTACTCTACAGAGTGACTCCGATGTTCTCTGGCAGCAATCTTGTTGCAAACGGCGTTCTCATAGAGGCAAAGTCGGTTGAGGATAACGGGGGCGGCATACTTTTTAATGTCTATTGCTATAATGTGCAGCCCGGAGTCGGAATAAACTATGAGAATGGTGACAGCTGGCTGGATGGCACCACTCCGCAGCAGAGCGCTCAGACGGATACACCGCAGAATGAAGGCTCGCAGAGCAGCGCTGGAAGTGGGGCAGGAGAATCCGGCTCTTCAGGCAGTACAACAGGAAGTGTATCATCAGGTTCAGACAGCTCAGCAGCAGAAAATAGCGCTGCAGATTCCTCAAACAGCGAGACGATGGTTCATATCACTGCAACCGGCAAGAAATATCACCGTGCGGGCTGTCGAACCTTGAAAAAGAGTGACACAGAGGTAACGCTTGATGAAGCAAAATCCATGGGTTTGTCTCCGTGTGGCATCTGCAATCCGCCGCAGTAGATGTGCATTAGCATTTGCAACCTTTCACAGCATATGCCCGTTATCTTTGCAGTCCGTATAATTACCATAAACCCTTGACGATTGCAAAACCGAAAAGTATAATAGAATAGCTAATGAATTCAATATTTTAATATAGATGGAGGAAACCAAATGGCACTGAGCAAAAAGCCGGTCAACGGCATGAAGGATATACTACCTGCAGAGATGGAAATCCGTGATTATGTGACAAGCGTGATCAAGGATACATACAGAAGCTTCGGATTTACACCGATAGAGACACCATGCATGGAGAATATAGCAAATCTCACAAGCAAGCAGGGCGGAGAAAATGAGAAGCTTATCTTCAAGGTAATGAAGAGAGGCGAGAAGCTGAATCTGGAGACAGCAAAGGAAGAGTCGGATGTAGTAGACTTTGGAATGCGCTACGACCTTACAGTGCCACTTTCAAGATATTATTCAAACAATGCCAACAACCTGCCATCGCCGTTTAAGGCACTTCAGATGGGCAGCGTGTGGAGAGCAGACAGACCTCAGAGAGGCCGCTACAGACAGTTTACACAGTGTGATATAGATATACTCGGAGAGCCAAGCAATCTGGCAGAGATAGAGCTGATTACAGCAACCACTACCACAATCGGAAGACTCGGTTTCGAGAACTTTGAGATAAGAATCAACGAGAGAAGAATCCTAAAGGCAATGGCTGCTTACAGTGGTTTCGCTGAGGAGGACTACGACAGCGTATTTATCACACTCGATAAGATGGACAAGATAGGAGTGGAAGGCGTTGCAAGTGAGCTTGCACAGGATGGCTACCCACAGGAAAATATTGACAAATATCTTGATTTGTTCAAGCTTTTGGAGCAGACAAGGGATGTCACTGAGGGTGTAAATATACTTTCAGAAAAGCTCGGTGAATATTTAGACGAAGAAGTGGTTACAAATATGACAGAGATAGCTACGGCTGTTAATGCTACAAAGGGAGCAAAGTTTGAGCTCGTATTTGACCCTACACTTGTTCGTGGAATGAGCTACTACACAGGAACTATTTTTGAGATATCAATGCCTGAGCTTGGCGCAGCTTGTGGCGGTGGCGGACGATATGACAAGATGATTGGAAAGTTCACCGGAAATGATGTACCGGCCTGTGGTTTTTCAATCGGTTTTGAGAGAATTATCCTGCTTCTCATGGAGAGTGGCTTCAAGATTCCTGAGAGTCCAAAGAAGGTGGCTTATCTGGTTGAGAAGAAATATCCGGCAGACAAGCTTGTTGATGTCATGAACCAGGCAAAAGACGCAAGAGCAAACGGACAGCAGGTGCTTGTTGTGCGCATGAACAAGAACAAGAAATTCCAGAAGGAGCAGCTTATGAAAGAGGGCTACGAGGAGTTTGTTGAGTTCTTTAACAGATAGAAATCTGATAAGCAGCAGATTAGCTGTGTAGCAGCGGTACCAAACAGTTATTAGAATATATAGTAGAAATATAAGGAGTATAAAATGGCAGAATCAATGCAGGGCTTACATAGAAGCCATAGATGTACAGAGGTATCAAATGCCAATATCGGTGAGAAGGTCACCGTCATGGGCTGGGTACAGAAGAGAAGAAATTTAGGAAGTCTCATTTTCGTAGATTTAAGAGACAGAAGCGGAATACTTCAGATAGTATTCGGTGAGGAAAATGTAGGTGCAGAGGGCTTTGAAAAGGCAGGCACCTTAAGAAGTGAGTTCGTCATCGCAGTTGAGGGAACTGTCCAGAAGAGAACAGCTGCTGTCAATGAGAACTTAAAGACAGGTGATATCGAGGTTATCGCTACATCAATCAGAGTGCTTTCAGAGGCACAGACACCTCCATTCCAGATTGAGGAGAATTCAAAGACCAGCGAGGACATCAGACTTAAATACCGTTATCTGGATCTTCGCCGCCCTGATATCCAGAGAAATCTCATGCTCAGAAGCAATGTGCTTCGCGTGATGCGTGACTTTATGGCAAACGAGGGCTTTTTGGAGATAGAGACACCAATCCTTTGCAAGTCTACACCGGAGGGCGCCAGAGACTATCTCGTGCCAAGCCGTATACACCACGGACATTTTTATGCGCTTCCACAGTCACCACAGCTCTTTAAGCAGCTTCTGATGGCTTCAGGCTATGACAGATATTTCCAGATTGCACGATGCTTCCGTGATGAGGATCTGCGTGCAGACAGACAGCCTGAGTTTACACAGGCCGATATGGAGCTTTCATTTGTAGATATCGATGATGTAATCGAGGTAAATGAGAGACTGTTAAAGCACCTTTTTAAAGAGGTCATAAATGTGGATGTTGAGATTCCGTTTAAGCGTATGCCTTGGCAGGAGGCTATGGACAGATTTGGTTCTGACAAGCCTGATACACGTTTTGGTATGGAGCTTTGCGATGTTTCGGAAGTCGTAAAGGACTGTGGATTTGGAGTATTCACAGGAGCTCTTGAAAACGGTGGCTCTGTCCGCGGTATCAATGTAGAGGGACAGGCAAAGATGCCTCGTAAGAAGATTGACAAGCTTGTAGAGCATGCAAAGGGTTGTGGAGCAAAGGGACTTGCTTATCTGTGCATCAATGAGGATGGTACATACAAGTCATCATTTGCCAAGTTTATGACAGAAGCTGAGCTTGATGCACTTGTTGCAAAGATGAACGGAAAGCCGGGAGATTTACTCCTTTTCGCAGCAGACAAGAATAAAATCGTATGGAATGTACTTGGAGCGCTTCGTCTCATGCTCGGAGCTGAGCTTGGCCTGATTGATGAGAACAAGTACAATTTCCTCTGGGTAACAGAGTTCCCACTCCTTGAGTGGTCTGATGAGGAAAACAGATTTATGGCAATGCATCATCCATTCACTATGCCTATGGAGGAGGATTGGGACAAGATAGACTCAGATCCGGGCGCAGTTCGTGCAAAGGCATATGATATCGTACTCAATGGTACAGAGCTCGGTGGAGGTTCAGTGCGTATCCATCAGGATGACATCCAGGAGAAGATGTTTGAGGTGCTTGGTTTCACAAAGGAGCGTGCACATGAGCAGTTTGGATTCCTGCTTGATGCATTCTCATATGGTGTACCGCCACACGCAGGACTTGCCTTCGGTGTTGACCGTATCTGCATGCATATGCTGCATACAGACAATATCAAGGAGGTTATTGCATTCCCTAAGGTAAAGGACGCTTCGGACCTCATGTCAGAGGCACCCGGAACTGTAGATCCAAAGCAGCTTGAGGAGCTTGGAATAGCTGTAGCTGCAGAGGAAGATGAGGAATAACACTATAATATGAATTTGAAAAAAAATATTTTCAATGCGATTACCATAATACTGCTTGCCGCACTTATTGCGGGGGCAGTATTGCTTAATAACAGGATAAAAAAGCTCGAGACACAGATGTCATACACCTCAGACAACACATCGGTGATACTTTCCGATGTGCAGACCATGCAGGATGATATCAAGTCCACCCTTGAGGAGGAGGCCAGCCTCATAACAGACTGGGATATTTCCTTAAAAAGTGCAGACTTTACTGATATGACATACACAGTCTCTGTCTCGGTGGTGCCAAAGGAGTACACAGAGGATACAAAAACCAGTGTATTTTTCGGTACAAACGAGATACCGCTCGAGCTAAACGGCATCAAGTATACGGGCGAGGCCACACTTCCACTGTCTGAGGACTATGCAGGCAATGTGACATTTCTGTTTGTTGACGGAAATAAGAGAAGCACAGAGGTGCTCGATGAGTTTGAAGGTGTGACATCAGTGTTCAAAAATGTAGCATCCGGCATACTTGTCGATAAACCAACCTTTGACAATGGCAGCATAAAGCTTGGCACAGATGTAGATGTAGCGGTCATGGGAAATGATTACTTTGATTTTAACAGTGTGCAGCTCGTAGTTGCAAGCTCAGATACAGAGCTAAAGACATACGATATCAGACAGCTGTTGGCAGAAAACGGCACAGACAGTGCAGACTCTGCAGACACAGACTCCATCACATCCGCCTTAAGTCGGAAGGATGATGCAAAAAAAGATGGCTCAAAGAATGGCACGGAAAATGATACCTCTGATGCCTCAAAAGAGGACGACGGTAAGCTCCATAGCCTCGAAGGCACAGTCAAAATCGAAGACTTAATCCCTGTCACAGCTGCAAGCAATATCAAAATATATGTCAAAGCAGTATCGGCACAGGGCTACACCTTCACATATGACCTGTTCGAGGGTACCGTAAATCAGGACATCACAGACTTTGAAACCACAGCCGACATATCCGGCGGCGACTACACAGTAACCGACCCGTCCGGCAGCAAATATGAACCATAAGAATATGATATAAAATAAAGCTCATTTCGCATAAGTGAAATGAGCTTTAAATTTAAAAAGTAAAAAGTGCCGGACAAAATTTCACGCCAGTGAAATAAGTCCGGCACTGCCAGAATGCAAGGTAGCAAAGCGCCTCGCTCGTAAACCTGAATTAGCCGGAGAGTACACGGTGTGTTCCGAAGAAAAATGTGAACTGCCGCGGAGTTCCATAAAGTAAAAAAGAAAGAAAATGTAAATAAAACCGTAATCTGCCCGGACAAACAACCGCGGCTGACTTCACATTATTCTGAGGAATATACTGTGTACTCTCCGGCAGTCTCACAACCTAAAAAGCGAGGCGCCACAA
>OHJU01001486.1_pt1 | contig 10431 bp, 9 predicted proteins | sample 1568711 | NCBI WGS metagenome assembly OHJU01 (sample SAMEA3879574, study PRJEB24766) | human gut metagenome | biome: human-associated habitat; feature: feces | place: USA | collected 1985/1987 | reverse complement strand
CCCTTTCAGCTTAACGGACATATAAGGTACGTAGAGTGTACGTGAGCGATTCACTTCAGGCTCACAATCTACGAGACGCACCTGGAAAGTAATGACAAGCACCATAATCATACAGATGGCCAATGCCGTACCCAGTACGGAAACCCATGTTATGATGGGATTCTCGCGCAAGTGATATAGCGCTTGCTGAAAGTAAAGACGTATCATATTCCGTTATCTGTTTAACTTCCTAAAATCATTCATCGTGCAGAGCTTCCGCCGGTTGTACCTTCATCGCCCTGCGTGCCGGAATGCCTATACCAATCGCAATCATCAATCCTATCAGCAGGAAGCTGATGGCAGCGCAAAGCAATAGGCGCTCCCACTCCAAAGTCGTACCGTTGCGCCAGGAGTTCAGTTCCATGCTTGCCAGATTATAGTCTATGAGCAAAGCAACAGGCGTGACAAGCAACAGCAAAAGCAGCCCCTCGCTTATCAGACGGGTGAAAATACTCATGTCCGATGCTCCATGCACCTTATGCAAGGCAATCTCCGAACGGCGTTGCTGGGTACGGAACCAGAAAGTGCCGAGCAGTCCCAAAAATATATTCAGCAACAGAAATCCCATACCCATTACGTAATTGCGCAGGTCATTGCTCCATGTCTGCTGGAAATTACGGCGGATGTCCTTAAAGGAACGTATTTCGGAAATAAAGATATTGCCGATGCGGAACTGTTTCTCACTGTCCGTTTTCAGGCGTTGGATGAAATCATGGTCCTGATTTTCGCGGACACGGACACAGAGTTCCAATCCCGTATCATACCAATCGAGTTTATAAAGAAAGGTATACGAATCGCGGGCCTGCTCGAAATCATTGTAACGTACATCCTTCAAGGCCGCTCCCAGCCGGTAGGTTTGTATTGTGTCACCAAAAAGCTGGCAACGTTTGCCTACAAGTTCTGTCAGCGGACGACCATACTTCCGGTAGAGGTTATCGGAAGCAAGGAACTCTCCTTTTTCCAACATCCCGGCAAGCTGCTCGGGCGTCTCGCCACGTGTGCCCTGATAACGGAACACACGCACAAAATCGGGAGTCACCAAACGGCGTATCGTCCAATTACCGGAGACCAGCGTATCGTACTGCACCAGATCTGTGGAGTTACTGCCATTATATGGATATGAGTTTTGCGAAAGGCTCACCGCCTCTATCTCCGGACGACGGCGCAGACGGTCCACAAGTTCAAGAATATCGGCATCTTCCTGCTCATCGGTCTGGTTCGGGATATAATCGGGACTCTTATCGGTAAGCTTTCCCATTTCGATAAGGTAGCAATGGCTGATGTCGAAGCCACGCGGCTCCAGATAAGTTGCCATACGCGTATAAAGATAGTCCACCACAAACTACATCACAACGCTTACAACCAGCAATTCCAACGCCAGCCACAGGTTATTGCGCCATTCATTCTTTATCTGTACCAAAAGTTTCTTAGTCATTTCTTTCCGTAATTAATAGTTAGCGACAAGCGTTTAGTGCAACCGTCCTCCCAATGCGTTCACTATCCCGATGCGGGAAGCCTTCCATGCCGGGAAACCGCTACTCATCAGATTCAGCACAAAGCAGAACAGCAACGCCCACCCAAAGGTGGAAGCATGAAGCAGAATGGAAGCATCCACTTCCGGCGGGTTCAAAGTCTGACTGAATTCCTGTGCAAAAAGCAAGGTATTGCCCACGTATGCAAAGGCCACGCTCAACAGCAAACCGACAATACCTGCCAATAAAGTCATTACCAGATTCTCCGCCACAATCTGCCCTATCAGCTCCATCCGTGTACTGCCGAAAGCACGGCGCACTCCGATTTCCGATACCCGCTGACGCAAGCGGCTCTGTGTCATGCTCGAAAGATTGATGGCAGGCACTATCAGCAGAATGACGAAGATGATAATCCGCTGACGGCGCGCCGCATTCACATCCGGTTCGATATTGGCACCGAAAGCGATGGAATTCTTTTCCTGGTCGTAAGGGCGGTTACGGTAAATCAGCTTCCAGCCGTTCTCTCCGATAAGCGTATTATACTCTGATTTACGACGTTCCGCTTCCTGGCGGATAGCGGGAAAATCATCCCGACTGTGTGCCAGCATCGTACAACTCATCATTCCCATGTGCCGGTCGTTCCAAGCCTCCTTATCCATTCCCGTAGAAGTATACGGGACCCATACCTGTCCGTAAGCGCAGTCGGCCAGCGTAGACACATCTTTCACGACACCGGCAACGCGGTAAGGCGCATGATTGAGAAGAAACTCGCGCCCCACGGCATCCGTCGTGCCGAAAAGGCTGCGCACCACACTCTCCGTAAGTACAGCCACCGGTTGACCTGCATCGAATGTTGCTTTATCATAAGGCTTTCCACCAATAAAGGAGAAGTCAAATACGCGCCAAAAGATGTCGTCCGTTTGTCGCAAGTCCACACTGATCGCCGGACTGCCCGGCAGAGATACAGGAGTGGATATAGGAAAAACAGTATAAATAGTAACGGCTTCCGGTGTCTTCAACGACTGGAAACATTCGCGGGCAGTCTGTGCGCTCATCGGTCCGTTACTTGTGCCGTCTCCCCAATTTGAGTTGGAGATACTCATCCACTTGACGTGCAGGAAGCGGTCACGGTTACTTTCGGGTGCAAAAGGGACAACCTTTACCTGCTGCATCATCACCACCAGCATAATGAGGAAGATGGCAAGCGCAGTACCGGCTATGCTAACGGCGCTCATCACCGGCTGCTGCCGCAACTGCGCCCAGGCTTGTGTGAAGTATTGCTTTATCATCTTAACGGCCTATTTTCAAATTATCTGTATTTACTCCTCCTATGCCTCCTTTGGAAATATCGGCATGTCCGGCGGTTCCGCTCAAAGTGACGCTACCCACACCACCCATTTTGGCAGACAAATAGTCGCAGGCTACATGAATATCGGCGCTGCCTACTCCACGCAAGGCAACTTTCAGCTCGTTGCACGTCAAGTCGGAGACATTCACTTCACCCACACCTTTTATCTCGAATGACACGGCATCAAGCTTCAAGGGCTTCTCACATTTGAATTCGCCTACACCGGTAAACTCCACCTCCTTCAAGTCGGGAGCCGAAATCCAGATAGTCACGCCATCCTTCTGATTGCTCCTACGCTTGTTTTTCCCGTCCTTGAAACCTATCAGCAGGCGGCCGTCCTTCACTGTGGTCTGCGTATTCTTCACGTACCTCTCTCTGCCTTCAATCCTGAAAGAATAAGTATCACTCTGTGTAAAATGAATTGTCCCCACAGAGGTTATCTCAACGGACGAGAAAGCATCCACCTTACGTACCTCACTTACTTTTGCATCTTGTGCACAAACACTCAGCATACCTGCAAAGGCCAATACCAATGCAATGATAACACCCGCTATATCAGTTCTCATATTTCTTCTTTTTTTATTTTGTTTCACATTCTATTCTTCGTGCAATGCCTCTGCCGGCTGTATGCTGACAGCTTGCTGCGCCGGAAACCAGATTCCCACTATCACCATCGACGCCATCAGCAGCCATGCGCCCAACGTGCCCGACAGGAAACGAAGGAAACTCCATTCCACCGGCCAGGTGGTAATCAGTTCCGTATGTCCCATTGTAAATTCGGCAATGCCCACGTTATAACAGACAATCATGGCGGGCAGCGTAACAAGAGTCAGCAACAGCAATCCCTCCCCCATGAGCAGGCAAAATATCTGCTTCTTCGTGCTGCCCATGGCAAGCCGCAAAGCTATTTCATTGCGGCGCCTACGGGTGCGGAACCAGAAAGTGCCTATCAGCCCCAGGAACACATTCACCAACAGGAATACCACCACAACCGTTTGCGTATTCACCTTGTCCACATCGCCTTTCATCACTTCAAACTGATATTGCTGCTCCGTATAAGGAACAACGTCGGCTATGAACATATTGTCGGTGTCCAGGTGCGGGGCTATCTCTTTCAGAAACTTGCTCCGGTAATCGGGAGAGTCCATGTTTTCCCTCACACGGAAAACAATCTGCGCTCCATCATCCCGCAATTCGGTCCGTATCACATTCTCGTCAATTCTCCGGAAAGCCCACTCTGCATCTGCCCCATAACGATAGGAACGGAAACTGCCGATCATGCCGCACTGTGTTACCACGTTCGCGGAATCTCCGTACCAGCTCAAGGGAGTATCCAAAGAGAAGCCGGGTACTCTTTCCTTATAATAGTCGGCCGCACCCTCGCTCAGCATCACATAATTGCCGGATGTGACATCACCCCTCACAGGCATTGCCGCAAACGAACGTTTGGCATCTTCCTTCATGCGGAATACCCGCGTATATCCCCCGGTAGCGTTTATTATACGCAGTTCGCATCCGATGGTATCCTGCACAGCCAGCGAGTTATAGGAATTATTGCCGCTCATCGGCAGGCTCCAATACGACAGGGCGGCCACTTCAACCGCAGGCTCCCTTTCGAGCTTCTGCAGGATGCCCAGGTATTTGTCCGCATTCGTCATGCTGCTGTCCCGGCTTTCACCGCCCTTAATCATTGAAAGCTGGTACACATGGTCTATGTTATACCCCAACGGGCGATAGAACGTATACTTCAGGCATCCCAGCGAATCGCAGAGAAACCACATCACGATAAATACCAGGAACAGTTCTGCAAACACCCATCCGTTACTGCGGAGACGCGCCCGAATCATACGTAAGTTATGTACTATGAATTTCATAATCAATTTCGCTTTATTTATCGTTCAAAGAATCCACAATCGTGTGCCGTGCGGCAAGCCATGTAGGCAGGCCTGCGCTCAGCAGGTTAATGACCAGGCAGAAAAGGAATGCCAGACAGAATACCGTAGGGCTGAACAGTACCGACATGCTCAGGTCGAACTCGCCGGAAGTGCCGGTGTTCTGATTATTGGTGAACAGCCACGTACGCATGCCGTACACGGCCAGATAACTGAACACCAGCCCCACCGCTCCGCCAATCAGGGTCAGTACGAGGTTTTCATTCAATATCTGCCTTATCAGTACGCCGCGCGTTGCTCCGAATGCCTTACGCACGCCCAGTTCGCTGATGCGCTGCTGCATACGGCTATTGCTCAGGCCGCACAGATTGAGCGACGGCACTAAAAGAACAATGAGCAATGCCAGAGCGTACTGTATGTACAACATCCGCAAATCCGGCCCCACGTTGGCCCACACATGGTTGACATGCGTCACGATTTCATCGGGCTGTTCCATGATGTCCATCAGCACTTCGGTCTGTACGGCATTGATGTCCTTCACCCGCTTCGCTATTCCCTGCCTGATGGCCGGAATATCTTCGGAAGAGCGTGCCAGCGCCACCACCGTATGCGATTGGGCATAACTCCAGATGGAAGTGGCATCCTGCAACTTGGCGGGATACATGCGCCACACTTGCGCATAAGCATCCTTCGCAATGACCGAAACATCCTTTACCACCCCGCAGATACGCGCTTCGTTACGGTTCAGCAGCACCGTCTTGCCCACCGCATCCGTAGTGCCGAACAGTTTCCGCGCCACAGAAGCAGCCACGACAATGGCGGACACATCGCCGCCCCGGAATCGTCGAATCCCCGTCCTGCGACAAACTGCATCCGGAACACTTTCCAGAATCCCGGGTCGGTTTCCATAGCATCCACTTTTACCGCATTAGTGCCGTCGGACATGGAAACCAGGGCGACCGTTGCCGGAACAAATGCCGTACAGGCCTCTACTTCGGACAACGGCTGCACACAGTTCTTCATGAAAGCCGGCGAACAGGCTGTATAATTATTCCAGTTCTTGTTTTCCTTGCCCTGCAAATGCATCTTGCTTATGTAGAGAGAGCGGTTACGGTTCACTTCCGGCTCGATGTCGGCATATTTCATCTGCCAGGTAATTACAATCGCCATAATCATGGTTATGGCAAATGCCGTACCCAATATGAATATGGTACTCAGCAACGGGTTCTGCCGTAAAAGTATAAAAGCTTGGCGAATGGTCTGCATTTTTGAGTTATGAGTTATAAGTTATGGATTATGGGGGTTATTCTACTTGACGGCCGTCGAAGAAGCGGATTGTCCTTGAGGTCTGTTTGGCTTGCTCTTCATTGTGGGTTACCATTACGATGGTGCGCCCGTCTTCCTTGTTCAGTCGATGCAGCAGCTCCATCACTTCCGCTCCCATTTTGGAGTCCAGGTTACCGGTAGGCTCATCGGCGAGGATTATCTCCGGATTGCCGATAATGGCGCGTGCGATGGCAACACGCTGGCACTGACCGCCGGAGAGCTGTGTAGGCATGTGGCGCATACGGTGGCTCAGGCCTACTTTCTGCAACACTTCCTCTGCCAGGCGGCGACGTTCTTTGGACGATACCTTTCTGTACAGCAAAGGCAGCTCCACGTTGTCCAGCACATTCAGCGAGTTAATCAAATGGAAAGACTGGAACACAAAGCCCAGCTTCCGGTTACGGAAAGCCGCCAGTTCCTTGTCCTTCATGCCGTCCACCTTGGTACCGGCTATTTCAATCGTGCCGCCGGTAGGCGCATCCAGCAAACCCATAATATTCAGCAAAGTAGATTTACCGCAACCGGAAGGTCCCATGATACTGAGGAATTCCCCCTTGTTCACTTCGAGGTTCACATTCTCCAACGCTACGGTTTCAATCTCGTTGGTACGATAAATCTTGTTGATGCCAGTTAACTTAATCATAATGGTAGGTATTTAATTGTTATTTCAGTTTCAGCTTATTCTTGTTCTTATATTGGCTCATGTCGCTCACCACCACCTCATCGCCCGGTTGCAAGCCGCCAATAACTTCCACAAACTCAAAGTTGGAATCGCCCAACTGCACTTTGCGTTTCACAATCTCCTTGTCGGAATTGCGTACAAACAGTTCGTACTCCCCGCGACCCACGTAGTAAGAGGCGTTGGCTATGCGCATCACGTCCTCTTTCACGGCGTTCATCACATATACGTCCGTCTTCAGGCCGGAACGCAGACGGCGGTTGTTGTCCTCGTTCAACTGTACGGTGAAGGAAATAACACCATTCTTGGACAACGGAGTGACGCTGCTCACCGTACCTTCCAGCTTCTCGCTGCCTATCTTGACTATCGCCTTGCCGCCGGCGGCAACACGGTCGCCGTACGTGTCGGCTATCTCGCCCTCTACCTTGAAGTGGCTCAAATCGGAGATGACGGCAATCTGCGAACCTTCCGCCACCTGCGCACCGATCTGATTGTTTATGTAAGTGAGGATTGCCTTGCGGGGCGAGCGGACTTGCGCATCGTCCAGCGTGCGTTTCGTTTCGGCAAGCGTCTTCCTGAAGATGCTGAAGTCCAGCTCCTGTACCTGATATTCGGCATCCAGCACTTCCTTCTCGTTGGCGTACTGCTGCTTCAACTGTTCGTATTCCAGCTCCGCCACGTTATAACTCAACTCTGCCTGACGCACTTTGTCGGTAGTACCCGAACCGAGGCTGTCGAGATATTGCTCGTTGCGCAACTCCACCTTTTTGCGGTTCAGTTGCATGGCGGAGACTTTTATCTTCATCTCCAGGTCGTTCAGCTTGGTCATATTCTCAAGCTTGAGCTGCTTCAGCTTGTAGCTGCGCATCTGCTCCTCATCGAGTTTCTGCTTGTAGTCGGTTTCGGCGCTCTGTAAGTCCAGCTTCAGGATGGGCGTGCCTATATCCACGCTGTCGCCGCCTTTCTTATATACTTCCAGAATACGGGTGTTGATGGGCGAGTTGATAATCTCCTCAAAGGCAGGAACCACCTTGCCGGAAGCGCTTACGCTGACCTCAATCGTGCCTGTACTTACCTGGGAGAACACGATGTCTTTCTCCTTCACCCCCGTGCGCATCAATGAAATGAGCACACTGATGACAACGATACCCGCAGCGCCCATGCCGCCATAGCGAATGATTTTCTTGTTACGCTCTTTGTTACGAACTTCTTTCGGAATCTCTCTATCCATATTTTCTGTCTTTATTTACCGTTTTACGTTGCTGCCGTCCTGTTGCGTAAACGGACAGCCTGCGATTCTTCGCCCTTATACTTGCCAAATCCGTGCCAAAAACATAAATCATTGAAAACAAGCGTTAAGGCAAAAAGAAGAGTGTCCGTTTTCGGACACTCTGTACATTTTCGGATAGCTGCACTGTACGAAAAGAAGAAACAGACGGAAGAGAAAGCACAATGGTACGGCGGAAGAAATATAAACGACAGGGGATAACGGGGAAAACTCCTCACCTCAGCGTCCGTTTCCCCCTTTGGTATTTGTCATGCCACGCGTTGGTACTTGTCATACCACTCTTTGGTACGGCATGTACCACACTGTGGTACTACGAATACCGCACTGTGGTACGAGAGATACCAACGGTTGGTACTCCGCGTACCAAGCCGAGGTATTTCCAGGTAACTTACGATAATATTCCCTGAACGTTATCTCAGGCGCAGTCTGTCCCCTACTTCGGGCACATATTCCGCATCCTTGCGGTTCATCTTATACAGATTCTTCAGGCGGATGCCGTACTTCTGCGAAATGGAGTGCATGGAATCGCCGTCTTTTACAATATAAACGGTATGAGGTTTGGCGGCTTTCTTACGCTTGTCTTTCAGATAGATGATGTCGCCTGCCTCTAAGGTGTACTCTTTATGCAGGTCGTTATACTTCACCAGTTTGCGCCAACTGATGTCGAACTCTTTGCCCAGGAACTGGAAAGTATCGCCGTCGCGGGCCACAACGTAGGCAATGTCGTTGGCAATATACACCTGATGCGGGTTGGCAAGCCAGGGTTTCTTCTTCAGTTCTTTCTCCCACTTGCGGGCCTCGCGCTTGCTCATGCCGCGGCTATCGTACTTATACAGGTCGTAGTCCTCGATAATGGTTATCAGGCGATTGGCATAGGAAGGGTCTGTGGCGTATCCCGCTTTTTTCAGGCCGCGCGCCCAGCCTTTGTAGTCGGTAATCTTCAACTTAAACAGGAAAGCATAGCGTGCGCCGCGTTTCAGGAAGAGCGAGTGGTCCTCGTAGGAGTCCTTCGGGTGGCGATAGGCGCGGAAGCACTCTCCTTTGGCATCGTCGTCGTGGTACACTCTCCGCCCACGCCAGTCGCTATGGCACTTTATGCCGAAGTGGTTGTTGCTCTTGCGTGCCAGTGCGCTTTGTCCCGCACCGCTCTCCAGCAGACCTTGTGCCAGTGTGATGCTGGCGGGTATCTTATGTTCCTTCATCTGCTCCACGGCAAGCGGGGCATATTGTTTGATATATTCGTTGTAACGGGAATTTCTGCGTTGTGCCTGCACAGCCACGCAAATAAGGAGAAGTGCTATGATAGCAGTCAGTCTGAATATAGGTTTCATGCTTCGAGTGTTGAATTTGACACAAAAGTCTGCAAAAGAATTGAAAAAACCAATCTCTTTCCTATCTTTGTAACATTAATTACAATAAACCATTATTCTATGAAGGACCTGAACATACAGATTGCCATCAAGATATACGAATATGAAGAACTGAATGCCGCCGACCGCGAGCTTCTGGATGCCGCCCGGCAGGCAACTTACCGCAGTTATGCCCCCTATTCGCACTTCTCGGTGGGCGCGGCCGCCCGGCTGGCAAACAATATCATCGTTACCGGAACCAATCAGGAGAATGCAGCCTATCCGTCGGGGCTTTGCGCGGAACGCACTACTTTGTTCTATGCCAACTCCCAATATCCCGACCAGGCTGTGGAAACACTCGCCATAGCCGCCCGCAACGAACGCAGCGAGTTCCTGGAAGAACCGATTCCCCCGTGCGGCGCCTGCCGGCAGGTGATGCTCGAAACGGAAAAACGTTTCAAACGTCCCATGCGCATACTGCTGTCCGGCGAAAAAGGCATTTATGAATTGAGAAGTGTGGGCGCATTGCTGCCGCTTTCGTTCGATGCGTCTTCCATGTTATAAAACAAATACCTACCTTTGCAACTGCTAACCAACAAATACCACCACCAATGAGAATATCCAAATAAAGACAGCACATTTCGGTAAACATCGCTTTATATATGCTTTTCATATCAGAACGCTGAGCATCACTCAAAAGGAAAATGTTTAGCCTTTACTGTGTTTGTCTGTTCCCCACAGCCTTACAAGAGTTGAAAGTGTGTCGTACAGACACCTATGTTATCTACCCTAAACACAGTAAATTTATGAGTATCATTATTAAAGACCTTAGCTATACCCATACCGATAAGGAAGTTTTGTTTTCCAACCTCAATCTGATTATCAATTCCGGAGAAAAGACCGCGCTGACAGGCAACAACGGTTGCGGAAAGTCCACCCTGATGCGTATCCTTGCGGGAGAAGCATCGCCGGGCACCGGTAGTGTGCATTGTTCCGGACATCTTTACTATGTGCCCCAGCATTTCGGACAATATGACG
>OHJU01001466.1_pt1 | contig 10554 bp, 9 predicted proteins | sample 1568711 | NCBI WGS metagenome assembly OHJU01 (sample SAMEA3879574, study PRJEB24766) | human gut metagenome | biome: human-associated habitat; feature: feces | place: USA | collected 1985/1987 | reverse complement strand
ACTGAAAAAGCAACTGCGCTAATGACCTGAAGAATAAGAATAAATAACATACGAAACTCCTTCGCTGTCTTATAGGCTTTGGTCTGCCTCGCAGGGATAGTGATGGAGTTTTACTTTTATATACGACCATGGCAAAAAAGGCAAAAACAAAAGATGTAGCAAAGAAGACCATCGAGCAAACTTTGTGGGATTCAGCAAACGAATTACGCGGCAACCTTGATGCTGCCGAATACAAAAGTGTAGTGCTCGGACTTGTATTCTTAAAATACATCAACGACTGCTTCAAAGTTAAGCACGATGAACTTGTAGCAGAGGGTGCCGGCTTTGAGGAAGACCCTGATGAATATATCGGTGACAACATCTTTTTTGTTCCTACAGATGCCCGTTGGGATAAAATCGTCAAGGCTTCGCTTACTGCTGAAATAGGAGTTGTCATTGATACAGCAATGGAAGCGTTGGAGCAGGAGAACAGGCAGCTTAAAAGCATTCTCCCGAAAAACTATGCCCGTCCAGAACTCGACAAACGCCGCTTGGGCAATGTAATTGATATTTTTGAAAACAACCTGCATTTCACAGGAACAGAAGCCCGTGATGTGCTCGGGCGTGTATATGAATACTTCCTTGGAGAGTTCGCTCGTGAAGAAGGTAAGAAAGGCGGTGAGTTCTACACTCCATCATGTGTTGTCCGCACCATTGTTGAGGTTATCCAACCCTACAAAGGAAAAATCTTTGACCCGGCTTGTGGTTCGGGAGGTATGTTTGTACAGAGTAGTAAGTTTATCGAACGTCACCGAGGTAATATCAACCAAATTTCTGTTTACGGGCAGGAACTCAACAGCAACACATGGAAATTGGCACAAATGAATCTTGCCATTTGTGGCATTGAGGCTAACTTTGGCGACAGCTTCGGCGATTCATTCCACGATGACAAACATCCGTTCCTCAAAGCGGATTTCGTCATGGCTAATCCACCGTTCAACATTTCCAAATGGGGCGGCGACCAACTGCGTGACGACCCTCGCTGGCAATATGGCATACCGCCGGAGGGCAACGCCAACTTTGCTTGGATGCAGCATATGCTTTATCACTTGGCGGACAACGGACGCATCGGATTAGTGCTTGCCAACGGCTCGCTTTCCTCACAGCAAGGCACAGAGGGCGAAATCCGCAAAAACATTGTCAATGCAGATTTGGTAGAGGGCATTGTAGCTATGCCGTCGCAGTTGTTTTATAATGTGCAGATACCTTGCTGCCTTTGGTTCTTGACGAAGAAAAAGGCTCAACCGGGCAAGACGCTTTTCATTGACGCTCGCAACATGGGCTATATGAAAGACCGTACACACCGTGAACTGTCGTGTGGTGAAGAAACCGAAGACCACGGTAATGACATCGGACGGATTGCAGAAACCTTTGAACAGTTCCGTGCCGGAACGCTGGAAACTGAAAAAGGCTTCTCTGCAATTGCAACCATTGAGGATATAGAAAAGCAAGACTTTATCCTTACTCCCGGTCGTTACGTTGGCATTGCGGAAGTGGAGGATGACGGTGAACCGTTCCAAGAGAAGATGGAGAGGCTTACTTCCGAACTGTCGGATTTGTTCGCCCAATCGCATACACTTGAAAATGAAATCCGCAAGCAGTTGGCAAGAATTGGCTTTACCGTTAAGTAAAAAACTTCTACTCTTCGTTATGTTCACCCAAAAATAACGAAGATATGAAAGAGAAATTAATCCAAGAAATCAGCACCGCAATGGCAGAAGTGTTAAGTTTTGAACAAGTAGCTCACCTTAATAGCGTATTGCTTCAGGTTGTAAGCCAGTACACTATTACCGAGGACGGCGAGACATTGCATGAAAATGCAGTGTCGAATGACCGTCTGCTTGACATCTTCTTGTCTGCAAAACAAGTGGAGGGCTGCACCACTCCGACTATCAAATACTATGGCTCTACCATTCGGCAGTTGTTCAAAAAGATGCCTAAAAAGGTAACAGATTACACCACCGAGGACATCAGGGCCTATCTTGCCGTGTTCCAGCGGAAGAACAAGTCAAGCCGTGTAACTATCGACAACATCCGCCGGATATTTTCTTCATTCTTTGCTTGGCTTGAAGAAGAAGATTACATCATCAAAAGCCCCGTCCGCAGAATACACAAGGTTAAGACCGGAACACAAGTAAAAGAGGTATTGAGCGATGAGAATATCGAACAGCTCCGTGACAGTTGCACCGAAATCCGCGACCTTGCCATCATTGACATATTGGCTTCCACTGGTATGCGTGTGGGCGAGTTGGTGAAACTTAACCGTGAGGACATCAACTTCAACGAGCGTGAATGTATTGTTTTCGGCAAAGGGAACAAGGAACGTATCGTTTACTTTAATGCCCGGGCAAAGATACATCTGCAACAATACTTGGCTTCTCGCAAAGACCGAAATAAGGCACTCTTTGTTTCATTGGCTAAGCCGCACAAGCGTTTGGGTATTTCGGGCGTGGAAACACGTCTGCGCAAACTTGGCCGCTCGGCTAAGATTGTACGTGTTCATCCTCATAAGTTCCGGCGCACATTGGCTACAATGGCTATCGACAAAGGTATGCCTGTCGAACAAGTGCAACGGTTGCTTGGTCATGTCAAGATTGACACGACCATGCACTATGCTATGGTTAATCAAAGCAACGTAAAACTCTCACACCGTAAATTCATAAATTAGCATGTGGTGTTGTTCGACATACGGCAGAAGAACATCATTTCCCAAAAATAAGCGTGGAAATGATAATTTAGAGCAGCAGGCGCAGGCATTGTTCGACCACTACTTTGACAGTGGAAGCATATATCTTGAAGATTCTATTATGGGATGTTTGACTGATATAGCCGTCTATCTAAACGGGTTGGCAATGCAGAAATTTCCGGCAACTGATATTGAACGAAGTTTACCAGTACTTAAAATAAAAGAATTGGGACAACGTAAATGCGATGATTGTAGCGACCGCTGTTCGGATTCCATAGATGCAGATTACATTATAGACAATGAGGATATTATATTCTCATGGTCTGGAACTCTTATGGTTGATGTTTGGTGTGGAGGTAAATGTGGATTAAACCAACATTTATTTAAAGTTACTCCGTTGAAAAACTATCCACGGTGGTTTGTTTATTATTGGACAAACCGTCATTTAAAGAAATTCAAACTCATTGCAAAAGATAAAGCTGTAACAATGGGGCATATAAGGCGTGGTGACCTTGAAAATGCAGAAGTTGCTATTCCTACAAATCTGAATATGTTGGAAATTAACGCTCGAATAAATCCGTTGTTTCAATCTATCATTGATAGACGATTGGAAATTACTAAATTAGAGAATATTCGCGATGCGCTTCTCCCGAAGCTGATGTCTGGCGAACTGACAATAAACGAAATATAATAAGGTTATGGATAAATCAATCGGCATATTAGATAAAGATTACACGCTATGGGTCAAGGAACTCGTAAAGCGTTATCGCAGTAGCCAAATCAAGGCGGCTGTAAAGGTAAACAATGAAATGCTCCGTTTTTATTGGGAGCTTGGCAAAGACATTGAGGAAAAGCAAGCGGACAACAAGTATGGCAGTAAGTTTTACGCCACATTGAGCCGTGACTTGCGCCATGAGTTACCCAATGTTGAAGGACTATCTGAAACCTCAATCCGCTACGCAAAACGCTTTTACTCGCTTTATAACCAACAGATTACAATTCTGCCACAACTTGTGGAAGAATCTAAAAAGGCAAATCTTCCACAGCTTGTGGAAAGATTGCAATCGGATTTATTCTCTGTACCTTGGGGGCATCATCGCTATATAATCGACAAATGCTCGGACGAGTCCGACAAGGCTCTGTTCTATGTCCGCCAGACTTTGGAAAATGGTTGGAGCAGGGATATGTTGCTCAATATGCTGGGAACAGACCTGTATGAACGCAGCGGCAAAGCGCAGACCAATTTCAAGAGTACACTTCTTAATACAGACAGTGATTTAGCGCAGGAAATAACACGTGACCCTTATAACTTCTCTTTTACTAAATTACGAGGAAAATACAACGAGCGTGCCCTTAAAGACGCATTGCTTACCAACATCACAAACTTTTTGCTGGAGCTTGGTACAGGCTTTGCTTATGTAGGCAAAGAGTATCGCTTGCAAATTGCTGAAAAAGAAAAATTTATCGATTTGCTCTTTTATAACCTAAAACTGTCCTGTTATGTGGTGGTAGAGGTTAAGATAGGCGAGTTTGACTTTGCCGATGTCGGGCAGTTAGGCGGTTATGTTGTGGCTTGCAATCACCTTCTCCGCAAAGAAGGGCGTGACAATCCTACGATAGGATTGCTTATTTGCAAACAAAAGAGCAACACTCTGGCTCAATATGCGCTTGAATCAAGCAGTCAGCCCCTCGGAATATCCGAATATGAGCTTGAAAAGCTATATCCCGAAAAGGTGGAAGGCACAATGCCGTCCATCAAGGAGATAGAAGCTAAATTAGATGGTCAAACCAATAGCTAAATTCTCATTTATGGAACAGTGGAAAGAATACAAATTGTCAGATATACTAAGCATTGTCAGTGGCTTTGCCTATAAAGGGGAGTATCTTGGAAAAGGAGAGTCATTATTGCTTGGCATGGGCTGTGTGTCTTATTCTGAATTATTCCTTGAAAAAGGAATGCGCCCTTACGCAGGAGAATTTCCCGAAAGGTATTCGGTTGAAGCTGGTGATATAGTTTTAGCTACACGGCAACAATCCGACAATCTTCCAATTTTAGGTATGCCAGCTATCGTACCTCAAAAATTCAAGGGGAAGAAAATGGTTTTTGGCGCAAATCTCTATAAAGTTGTTCCCAAATCTCCTGAGTTTCCAATCGACTATATATATTGGCTTCTTAAAACCCCTGCCTACATTCGTCACATACGGTCGTGCCAAACAGGAACTACTGTTAGGATGATAACGAAAGCAAATATAGAAGACTATGCTTTCATGTGCCCTTGTAAGGAGCAACGTAATCAAATAAGCAAATTGCTCTGGGATATTGAAATGAAAATCGTGCTGAACCGCCGGATAAATGATAATTTAGAGCAGCAGGCACAGGCGTTGTTCAAGTCGTGGTTTGTGGATTTCGAGCCATTCAAGGACGGCGAATTTGTGGATTCGGAACTTGGAATGATACCAAAAGGTTGGAGGGTTGTTTGCTTGGGCGAAGTTACGAAACAAGTTACTGAGAAAGTTGGTAATCGAGAAGATGTAACCGTTCTTTCTCCTGTAAATTCAGGTGAATTGGTTCTATCAGAGGAATATTTCACAAAGCAAGTGTTTAGCAAAAACTTGTCGAAATATTTGATAGTTAATCCGTTGTCGTTTGCCTATAATCCAGCTCGTATCAACATCGGTTCTATTGGATTAAACGAATATGATTTTGTCGGCTGCGTTAGCCCGGTTTATGTTGTCTTTAAGTGTGAACCGAATTACCACTATTTCTTTGACTTTTATAAAAGGACTGCGGTATTTAAAGATGAGGTCGCATTAAGAGCTATTGGCGGTGTTAGACAATCATTGGGATATGACGATTTCTCTTTGATTAAAACAATATATCCAACACCTGATGTTGTAGCCGAATTTAATAACCTCTATCTGAAAATGAAGGAGGTTATAACGCGGAATGACATTCAAAATAACAAATTGACCACTTTGCGAGATTCACTTCTCCCAAAGCTGATGTCAGGTGAACTAAAAATCAATAATTTTAACCGCTAAATTCTCATTTATGGAACAGTGGAAAGAATATAAATTAGGAGATATTTCCAATATGAAATATGGGAAACTACCTCCAAAGCAAAATAACGGTTCATATCCAATTTGGTCTGGATATAGAAATGTAGGATTTGCAACAACTTATAATTGTCGCAAAGGAACTATCATTGTGGTTGCTCGTGGCGTAGGTGGAACAGGCGATGTTAAAATTTCCAGCGAGGATTGTTTCCTAACGAATTTATCGATAGCAGTTGAATTGGATAATAAGATATGCGAGCCACTATATTTTTACTATAAATACAAATTATCAAATCTAAGGTATTTAGATACTGGTTCAGCTCAATCTCAAATTACTATTGATGATTTAAAGAGATTGTCATTAAAACTACCTCCTCTTGAAGAACAGAAACGTATTACGGAGATTCTTTCCTCTATTGATTATAAAATCGAGCTGAACCGCCGGATAAATGATAATTTAATGCCAACCTATTATGCCTAAGACGTTTCATTTCACAGAAGATTCATACGAACAAACGATAATCTCATTGTTCAAGGATATGGGCTATGAATACCATTATAGCCCGGAACTTGACGCAGATACCAGCAGGGAACTTACCGATTCCACCATACCGGGAGCATTGCGTAAGGCAATGTTGGCTATAAACGGAGCGGACAAAGTCGCCGCCGTGGATGAAGCCATCCGCAAAATCAGAGAACAATTCAGCCAACCTTTGGTAAGTGCAAACATAACCCTCACCGATTGGCTGCAAAATGGGCTGGATGTGACCTTCAAAACCGCTCAAGGCTCATTGCGTAGCGACCATATCAAGATAATCGACACAGACAATATCAACAACAATTCTTTTGTGGTTGCCAACCAATGGACGGTTACAAATGGCAAATCCACCAAACGTGCCGACATAGTGGTATTCATCAACGGACTGCCAATCTCCGTTGTTGAGTTGAAATCCCCTTCCCGTGAAGTGACGAACTCGGAGGAAGCCCACCAACAGTTGCAGAACTATATGCGCATTGTTCCGCAACTTTTCACTGCTTGCCAAATGCTCGTGATAAGTGATATGGCAGACACACGAGTAGGCACGATTACCGCACCGCTTGACCGATATATGGAATGGAAAACCACGGATGGAAGCTATGAAAGCACGGCGTTTGCCGACTTTGAAACATTCTTCAACGGCATATTTGAGAAGCATCGGGTCATTGATATAATTGCTAACTTTACCCTTACAATGGGTGGCGATAAGAAGATACGCATACTCGCTGGCTATCACCAGTATTTTGCCGTGAAGAAAGCCCTTGAATGTACCAAACAAGCCCTGCAACGCAATGATGGAAAAATCGGCGTATTCTGGCACACACAAGGTTCGGGCAAGAGCCTTTCGATGGTGTTCTATGCCCACCAACTCTTGAAAAATCTGCTTAGTGCGACCTTGCTTGTGCTAACCGACCGTCTTGACTTGAACGACCAACTGCACAGCACTTTTGCATCGTGCAGCGACTATTTGCGCCAAAAACCAATCAAAGCTACTGATGGCGAAAACCTCTATGAATTGCTCGAAAAGCGCAAGAGCCACGGGATAATCTTTGCCAATATCCAAAAGTTCAAAGACCGTGATAAGCTCATCACCAGCCGTTCGGATGTGATTGTGATTAGCGACGAAGCCCACCGCACACAATCAAACACCAAGACAAAGATTGATACACAAACTGGAGAACTGAAACTCGGCTTTGCGGCTATCGTGCGCAAACTCCTGCCCAATGCGGCTTTTATTGGCTTCACCGGTACGCCTATTGAACAAGACGACAACGACACGAGAGAGGTGTTTGGCAACTACATTGACATCTACGACATGACCCAAGCCGTGGAAGATGGTGCTACCGTGCCTGTCTATTACGAGAGTCGTTTGGTAAAATTGGATTTGGACGAGGACACGCTCAAATTGTTGGATGACGAGTATGATAAACTGGCGGAAGAAGGTGCTGACGAACAGGACATCAAACGTTCAAAGAGTGAAAATGCACGGCTACGCGCCTTGCTTTCAGCCCCACAAACCATCGACACACTTTGCAAGGACATCATAAATCACTATGAAAACAACCGTGCCGACTTGCTCACCGGAAAAGCCATGATAGTAGCGATTGACCGTGCTACTGGTATAGACATATATAAAAAGTTGATGGAGCTTCGTCCTCAATGGAAAGATATTATCTGCGTAGTTATGACGCAAGGAAACCAAGACCCTGTAGAATGGAACGACATCATTGGCTCTGCCGCACGTAAAGAAGAACTGGCTCGCCAGTTCAAAGATAACAATTCACCGCTAAAAATCGCTATCGTAGTCGATATGTGGCTCACAGGCTTTGATGTTCCATCGCTTGCCACAATGTATGTTTACAAGCCGATGAAAGGACATAATCTTATGCAGGCTATCGCCCGTGTAAACCGTGTGTTTCCCGAAAAGAGCGGCGGTTTAGTAGTGGACTACATCGGCATTGCCAAGGCTCTCAAAAAGGCCATGCACGACTATACAGGACGTGACAAGAAAAACTACGGCGACCCGAACATCAAGACAACCGCCTATCAACAGTTCGTCGCCGCACTCAAGCGTTGCCGGGAATGTATGAACGATTACGATTATTCCTCTTTTTCCGATTGTTCCAATCTGCAGCGTGCTAACCTCATTAGAGGTGGTGTGAACGTGTTGCTTGATAAGGATAACCTTGTCTCGTCCGAACCTACCACTCAAACTGATGAAAATGGTAACATTATTCTTGTGGATGCCGTTCCTGCCGAGGCGAGAAAAGTCTTTATGGAAGAAAGCAAACGCTTGTCACAGGCTGCTTCGCTTTGCCGCAGTTTGCTCACCCCTGCAGAACGTTTTGAAGAAGCATATTTTGAAGCTGTACGGACATTGCTCTTGCGCCTTTCGGGAAACAATAAAATTACCCGTAAAATTATAGACGAACGCATCACACAACTGTTGAAAGTTGCAATCAAGGCAGAGGGAATTGTGGAAATTCTCAATACAAAAGGCTCGGAATTTTCACTCTTTGATGAGAATTTCCTGAAAGAGATAGCCGAGATGAAAGAGAAGAATTTTGCTCTCGAATTGCTCAAACGGCTGCTTGAAGAACACATCAAGAAATATGCTAAAAAAAGAATGGTTGAAGCCGAGAAATTCAGTGAAATGCTTGATGCCCGGCTTGCTGAATACCTCCGTGGGCTTATCTCCAACGAGGAAGTGATTAAGGAGCTTCTCAAAATGGCGCAAGAACTGAAAGCCAATGCGGGACAAGCATCTGAATTGGGACTGACCGAGGAAGAACAGGCTTTCTATGATGCTTTGACAAAGCCGTAAGAGATTTCTATGAAAACAGCCAACTTGTTGCTATGGCAAAAGAACTGACTGAAGCCCTGCGTAGTAGCAAGACCATTGATTGGCGACAGAAAGAATCAGCCCGTGCCAAGATGCGCTCTATGGTGAAGCGATTGTTGAAAAAGTACAAATACCCACCAGAGGAACAAGAGGCTGCTCTCGAAACCGTTATCCGGCAATGTGAACTTTATGCGGATTCGGATAACGAAAGTTAGCTATAAAGTTTCATATCCTATCTGGTTATCATTTTTTGATTATATTTATTTGTACGCAAAAATATATTATGAGTAGAGGATTACCTTTAAATGTTAAATTATGTTTGGATAAAGCATTGGATTCTGCTTTGTTGTCAGTTGAAACATATAATAAACCTGCTGTGAAATTTAAATCAGGTGGGTACATTGTTTTAATGTGTATCGCATGGACATCATTGTTTCATGCAATATTTTTCAAAAGGGGGATAAAACCATTTTATCGAGAAAAAAATAAAGTACGATTTAAAAGAGTTGATGGAGAAATTCAATTTTGGGAGTTAGCCACATGTGTAAAAGAATACTTCAAAGGAGAAGATTGTGCAATAAGGAAAAACATCGAACTCTTTATTCCATTAAGAAATAAATTGGAGCATAAATTCTTACCAGAATTAGATGCTAATATTTTCGCAGAGTGCCAAGCTCTATTGCTAAATTTTGATAAGATTGTAGAGAAAGAGTTTGGTGAAGATTATTGCCTAAGAGAGTCTTTGTCCTTTGCATTGCAACTATTTCCCTCTTCGAGAACTCTTGCAATGGGGATAAAAATGAGCAAAGATGCTCAAAAAATTACTCGATTTATTGATAAATATAGAGCGTCAATAAGTACAGATATTATGCAGAGCGGAGAGTATTCTTTTAAAGCATTCTTGATTCAAGTTGCCAACCATAAGTCAGTAGATGCTCTTCCTGTTCAGTTCTTCCCATATGATAAACTGACAGATGATGAAAAAAAGAAAGTTGAAAGAATCGCAGGACTAATCAAGGAAAAGCATATTCCAGTTGTAAATAAAGGGACATTAAAACCTGCCACCGTAATACAACAAGTTCAGGAACGGTTAGGTAACCCTAAGATTATAAGAGGGAAAAAACAAGTTAATAAATTTAATTCCGATACTCATACGAGGTGTTGGAAAAAATATGAAGTTCGTCCAGAAAGGAATTCAGATAACCCTGAAAAAACAAAGCCAGAATACTGTTTATATGATGAACCTAATAATAGTTATCTATATACAGAAAAATGGGTTGAGTTTTTAGTTAAAAAGATGCAAGACGATGATGAATATCAGTCTTTATTCAAGTAATGTATTTACAACCGATTGTTACTCAATATCTTGTATGTAATAAATCAGAAATATGG
>OHJU01001465.1_pt1 | contig 10557 bp, 8 predicted proteins | sample 1568711 | NCBI WGS metagenome assembly OHJU01 (sample SAMEA3879574, study PRJEB24766) | human gut metagenome | biome: human-associated habitat; feature: feces | place: USA | collected 1985/1987 | reverse complement strand
CTTGCAAGAGGCAATCAAGGACGGTATTCCAGCATCGTTCCGGGACATTGGACATACCTTTACGGGGTCTTGGCCGGCTCCGTAAAATACAATGCCGGACTGCGATCCCGCACTTTCGGGAGCCGCAATCCGGCGCTGCGAATTTCAAAAGGCACTATGCCTGCGGCGTATCGTCGCCGCCTTTATTGCGATTACGGTTGCGATTTCGGTTACGACGACGCCCCCGGTCCCGGCTGCCGCGATTACCCTCGCCACGACGACACCTTCTGCAGGTACCGGACCGGCACTCTTCGCACCGTCGCGTCCACGGCTCCGACCACGTCCCCCGCTGCGTCCGTTTCCGCCACGGCCCGACCCACTGCGTCCCCGGCGGCCGCCATGACCGGAAAAAGCGGCGGGGTTATATTCAGGGCCTGCACCTACGGCTTCCGGCAAGGACAATTTCGGAATCTCCCGCTCGATAAACTCCTCGATACGGTGGAATTTACCCTGCTCCTCCTCGTTCACGAACGTAACGGCCCGCCCCGTAGCGCTGGCCCGCGCCGTGCGGCCGATGCGATGGATATAATCTTCGGGATCGTGCGGCACGTCATAATTGATGACCATGCCGATATCCTCGATGTCGATACCGCGTGCGACGATGTCCGTCGCTACGAGAATCCTCACTTTATTATTCTTAAAATCGAGCATCACCTGCTCGCGTTTCTCCTGATCCAGATCGGAGTGCATGGGAGCCACGTCGAGCTTCATACGCTTGAGCGTATGGGCCAACTCCTTGACCTTTTGTTTGGAAGAGGAGAAAATGATCGTCTTGGACTCCGAAGGCCAGGAGAACATCTCGCGGACGATCCCCAGCTTTTGGCCCTCGTAACAGATATAAGCACCCTGTTCGATCGCCTCGTTGGGCTTCGAAATGGCGATATTGACCTCGGCGGGATCGTTCAGAATCTGCTTGGCCATCTGCCGGATCTTGGGCGGCAGCGTCGCGGAGAACATCAGCGTCTGCCGCGATTTGGGCATATAGGAAACGATCTGCATAATGTCGTCGTAAAAACCCATATCGAGCATACGGTCGGCCTCGTCCAGAATCAGGTAATCCACATGCGAAAGATCGACGCGGCTGTTCATAAGGTGCGAAATCAGGCGTCCGGGCGTGGCGATCACCACATCGGCACCCATTTGCAGGCCGCGCTTCTGCTGGTCCCAGCCGCGGCCGTCGCCGCCGCCGTAAATTACGGCGGTAGAAACGGGCATATAGTAGGAAAAGCCCTGGAACTGCATGTCGATCTGCTGTGCCAACTCGCGCGTGGGTACGATAATGACCGATTTCACGACGTTCTTCTCATTGCCTTCGAGCAGCAGCCGGTTCAGCAGCGGCAGCGTATAGGCAGCCGTCTTGCCCGTACCGGTCTGGGCGCAGGCGATAATATCGCGCCCGTCCAGAATGATCGGAATGGTCTGCTCCTGCACAGGAGTCATCTCCTGAAAATTCATGGCGTCGATGCCGTCCAGCACCTCGTCTTCCAGATCGAGTTCGTCAAATCTCATACTATGCGTTTTCTTTCTTTTCCAATTATTACACTTCAAACGGGCGGGTTCTTTCGACCAACTCTCCCTGCAACGTCGCCGACGAGGAGGCGGTCACCCGCACCCGCACGTAATCCCCGATCCGGCACTCGCCGCGATCGAAGACCACCACCTTATTCTGCGACGTACGTCCGAAAAGCTGCCGGTCGCTGCGCTTGGAAGTACCTTCCACCAGAATTTCGAACTCTTTGCCGACATCGCGGGCGTTGCTTTCGGCCGAAAGCGTATTCTGCAAGGCGATGATTTCGTTCAAACGGGCCGTCTTGACCGAATCCGGCACATCGTCGGGCATGTGACGTTGAGCGAACGTATCGGGCCGCTCGGAATACTTGAACATATAGGCGAATTCATACCCCACCTCCCGCATCAGCGAAAGCGTCTGCCGATGATCCTCGTCCGTTTCGCTGCAGAATCCGGCGATCAGGTCGGTCGTAATCGCGCAATCGGGCATATAGCGGCGGATAGCGGCGATGCGGTCGAGGTACCATTCGCGTGTATATTTGCGGTTCATCTTCTCGAGCATCCGCGACGATCCCGACTGGGCGGGCAGGTGGATGCAGCGGCAGATGTTGGGTTTCGACGCCATCACCTCGAGCAGACGGTCGCTCATGTCCTTGGGATGCGACGTTGCGAACCGCACGCGCAACAGTGGCGAAATTTCGGCCACAAGGCGCATCAACTCCGGAAAATCGACCGCTCCATAGCGATACGAATTGACATTCTGCCCTAACAGCGTTACCTCCCGGTAGCCGTTCTCAAACAGGCTGCGAGCTTCGTTCAGAATGGTCTGCGGATCGCGGCTGCGCTCCACGCCCCGCGTATAAGGCACCACGCAGTACGAACAATAGTTGTTGCACCCGCGCATGATGGCGATATAACCGCTCACGCCGTTGCGGTCGAGCCGCACGGGAGCGATTTCGGCGTAGGTCTCTTCGCGGGAAAGCAGGACATTGACACCCCGGCCGCCTTCGCCCGCTTCGCGCACCAGGCGAGGCAGGTCGCGGTACGCATCCGGACCAGTGACGATATCCACGGGGTTCTCCCCCTCGAGCAGCCGTTCCCGCAAACGTTCGGCCATACAACCGATAATACCGACGAGCACTCCCGGCCGGCGGCGGCGCAGATGAGCCATCTCCCGCAAACGCCCCCAAATGCGCTGTTCGGCATTATCTCGGATCGAACAGGTATTGATCAGAACGACATCCGCCTCCTCGATCTTGTCGGTATAGACATACCCCTCCTGCTGCATGATCGCTACGACGATCTCGGTATCGCCGACATTCATCTGACAACCGTAGGTTTCTACAAAAAGTTTACGGCCCGCCCCCTGCAACGGACGCAAGGTATTTATCTTTTTTTCGTCATTCATATTCACAGTCCGGAACCACCCGGTAAAATTAGGACCGAAAAACGGGAATCGACGATCGCGGTTCCCGTTTCCCCGGTATTTCTGAAAATTACTGTGCCTGAATTGCACCCGCTTCCGGGAAGGGCTTGAAGCCCTCTCCGTAGGTATCGTAGGCATCCGTAACCACGAAGAATGCTTTCGGGTCGATCTCCTGTACCTTACGCTGTACCGCATGCACCTCCTTGCGATCGACCACCAGGAAAATCATATCCTTTTCCTCCTCGGAGTACATACCCCGTGCCTTGATAAAAGTAGCGCTGCGTTCCAGATCCTCCAGAATGAACGTCCGGAGTTTTTCGTTTTCATCGCTGATGATGAACAGCAACTTGTCGTACGACGCACCGTCGATCACCCGGGCTACGACCCGCGAAGCGAGAAAAATCAAAATCAAAGAATAAAAAGTAAGCACCCAGCCCGAACCCGAACTATCGCCCGTACCGAGACCGAAACCGATCACCACCAAGCCTGAAAGGATCACCACGCAATCCGCCAGGAAGATACCCGTGGAAAACTTGATGCCCGCATACTTCTGAAGCAACATGGCGATAATGTCCGTACCGCCCGTGGTAGCCTGTGTCCGCACGACCATACCCTGCCCCACGCCGATAACGACCGCACCGATGATACAGGTCAGCAACAGATCGTTCGACAAGTTGAGCGAACCGCCCAGCAATAGCGCCGGATCGAGATTGATACCGTCGGCCGTAAATGCCGCATCGGAATAGACCAACCGCGTCAGGATATTCATAAAACCGGGCGTGAACAGCGCAGCCACCACCGTCCGGGCGCCGAACTGTCCGCCGAAAACCAATACGGCGGTAATCATCAGCGGCACGTCGAACATATAGCCGAAAGTACCGACCTGGATCGACGGGAAAATATTATGCAATACGATGCCGGCGCCATAGACTCCGCCCGGAACGAAATTGTAAGGATTGATAAAAAAAACGAAACCGGATCCCATAATCGCACAACCGACAAACAACTGAATCCAGGAACGCCACCAGGCCCAAGACCCCATCGGCTCCAATAAAGCTTTCGTATTGATCATAAAGTTAACTGTTTTAGAGCGGTTAATAATCGATTTAATTTTGCAAATATACGAAAAACTCCCGGATTTCCCGTTCGCTTCGGACTATTTTCCCAAAAAGCCGCAGTATTTAAATTTTTTTCGTTTATATTTGCATATACAATCCTGACAAATAAAGGGCATGATACTAACTTACTATTGCATTATCACGATGATAATCATCGCCTACCTGCTCGGCTCGATCCCCAGCGCCGTATGGATAGGCAAAAAATATTACGGCATCGACATCCGGGAACACGGCAGCAAAAACGCCGGTACGACCAACATGCTGCGGGTGCTGGGACGCCGGGCAGCCCTGCCGGTCTTTCTGCTGGATTTCCTCAAGGGATTCGTCGCGGTCACATTGACCGAGATCCTCAAATACGACGCCTACATCAACGATATGTGGCTGATAAATATCAAGATCATCGCCGTATTCGCCGCCGTGCTCGGACACATCTTCCCCATCGCGGGATTCCGGGGCGGCAAGGGCGTGGCAACGCTCGTGGGGGCGATCACGGGAATTTATCCGCCGGTCGTACTGCTCTGTTTCGCCGTATGGGTCGTGATCCTGATGATGACGCATTACGTTTCGCTCGCGTCTATCGTGGCCGGCTGTTGCTTTCCGATCTTCACGATCGTTTCGCCCAAGGTAAACCAATCGGTGCCGTTCATCGTCTTCTCATTCGTCACGGCCGTTCTGCTGCTCTACACCCACCGCAAAAATATCGTTCGGCTGAAAAACGGCACGGAATCCAAAATATACATCTGGAAGCCCCATCGAAAAGCGGACAAATAGCACGGTAAAAACGATTCGCTTGTTTGGCGAATCGTTTTTTATCGAATAAGGTCCGAAACCGGAACCATATCCGAATAGGCACAAAAAAATCCGACTGCTCCATCTCCTGCCCCAACGGTCATTCGGATCGCTTCATCCGCCCGTTTCAGATCGGACATTCAATCCACGGTGAATAGCGAGCCGGAAATCACCATTATTCAACACGCTTGTATTGTCCGATTTCGATCTATTTGTGTCTGTTTCCGCTGCGATCCGATCTGTCGAAACCGGCTGAAACGGCCTTGTAAAACAAAAGCGGAGGCATCCCCGGATTCTTCCGACAAAAAACGGGTATTTTACCGATTGGATAGATTTTCATATATTTGCTCGCAACGAATACCGATTTGTACGAACTGTCAAAAAGCAAAACACACGAAATTTGCTTTGTTCCCGGCATATATTATCTTTGCCGGAAGAGGTTAGGAAGGATAACCCGAATCCGGCCGGACACCAATCCCCCGGGACAGGCGTTTCGCCCTAAAAATTGAATTATCCACTACTTGATACCGAAAATTCTATGTTACGCGAAAACCTGATTAATATTTACGAAACCAGCTTCCGGGAGAACTATGCACTGCCGGCATTGACCGACTATTTCAAGCAGGAGAACTTCACCTACCTGGAAATGGGCGCCGAGATCGCCAAACTGCATCTGCTCTTCGACGAAGCGGGCATCCGGCAGGGCGACCGAATTGCGCTGATCGGCCGCAACAATCCCCGCTGGTGCATCACCTACATCGCCACGATCACTTACGGCGCGGTCATCGTGCCCATTCTGCAGGATTTCCATGCCAACGACGTGATCCACATCATCAACCATTCGGAAAGCCGACTGCTTTTCCTGGGCGACACGTTCTGGGACGCGATCGAAGCCGACCAGATCCGGAAAGTCGAAGCCGTCTTCTCGCTCACGGACCTGAACGCGATCTACGAGCGCCGGGATCCGAAGAAACTGACGGATTTCCAGAAGAACCGCGAAAATCACTTCCGCAAAGCCTATCCGAAAGGGTTCGGACCGGAGCATATCCGCTTTCACAAGATTCCCAACGACCGGATGATCCTGCTCAACTACACCTCGGGAACGACCGGATATTCGAAAGGCGTCATGCTCTCGGTCAATAACCTGACGGGCAACGTGCTCTTCGCCCGAGGAGCCATAAACACCCAAACCGGCACGAACTATTTCCAGCGCGGCGGACGCACGCTCTCGTTCCTGCCTCTGGCACACGCCTACGGCTGTGCATTCGACTTTCTCGCGCCGCTGGCCGTCGGAGGCCACATCACCCTGCTGGGCAAAATTCCCACTCCGAAGATCCTGATCGAAGCCATGCAGGTCGTGCGCCCCACGATCATTTGCTGCGTACCCCTGATTCTCGAGAAAGTCTATCGCAAACAGGTACTGCCGCTGCTCGAAAAGGGGCCGATGAGTATCGCTATGAAGATTCCGCTGCTGAATACCGCCCTGCGCTCGGTAATCCGCAAGAAGATGATGGAATCGTTCGGCGGAGAGGTGAACATCTTCATCGTGGGCGGTGCACCGATGAATATGGAAACCGAAGCATTTCTGATGAGTATCAAATTCCCGATCACGATTGGATACGGCATGACCGAATGCGCTCCGCTCATCAGCTTCACTCCCGACAACGAATTCAAGGCCGGTTCCTGCGGGCGTTTCCTCTCGGAATTTATCCAGGTGAAGATCGACTCGCCCGATCCCGAACACGTCGCGGGCGAGATCCTGGTGCACGGCGAGCACGTCATGATGGGTTACTACAAGAACGAGGAGGAAACCCGGAAGGTCCTGGACGAAAAAGGGTGGCTCCATACGGGCGACATCGCCACGATGGATCCGGACGGCACGCTTTACATCCGCGGCCGCTCGAAAACCATGATACTCACGGGAAGCGGACAGAACATTTACCCCGAAGAGATCGAAGACAAACTCAACAACATGTATATGGTCCAGGAATCGCTGGTTCTGGAGCACAACGGTCGTTTGACGGCATTGGTCGTTCCCGACTTCGAACAGGCGGAGCTCGAAGGGATCGATAAAGAGGAACTGCCCCGAATCATGGAAAACAACCTCAAGGAACTCAACAAACTGTTGGCATCCTACGAACAGGTCGCAAGCATCACGGTCTATCCCACCGAATTTGAAAAGACGCCCAAACGCAGCATCAAGCGCTACCTATACAATACGGCTCTGCTGGAGAAATAGGCCGATTCGATGACGCACGAAAAATCGCTATCGAAGGGTTTTCCGCCGACAATCCGACAAGTTTCCCTTCGAAACAGCTTGCCGCCTGAAAAGGCGGCAAGCTGTTTCGAAGGCTCCTCGGAAATCTTCGCAATAGTCCGTACGATTGTCCTTACCTTTCACTATCTTTGCAGAAAACAGGATGCGCCTCGGAAAACGATGAACAAGTTCCCGTTTTCTTCTCGGCTTTCACTATCTTTGTATTTGTAGAAGATAGGATGCGGTTCGGCAATCTTTGCGTGCAAGCCTGCACGATTGACCTCACCTTTCACTATCTCTGACACCGAACATTTCGCCTCGACAAAATGCAAATAAATTTGCGTTTGCCTCCGGCTTATCGCTATCTTTGCCAATATGAAATTCAGCAGCAAACAAATGATCGGAGAAAACCTCCTGTACCTGATGGTATGGATGGTGATTATCCTAGTACCGGTCCTCAACTCGAAAATGCTCGAAGAGGTACACGTCAGTCTGGAGAACATTCTGATCGCCTGGCTAAAAATCGCACCTTATCTGCTGATCTTCATCATCCACAACAGCCTGATCGCTCCCAGACTGTTACTGCGAAAACATCGTTATGTATGGTATCTGGTCGTCAATCTGCTGACCATTACGGCCGTTTTCTCGCTGGTCGCCATCTATGAAAAATACGCTCCATACGACACCGAACCCTACATCCTGAACGGCAAAGCGTCATTCACCGATCTGGCGATCTATTGGAACATCCTGCTGGGATTCTTCATGACGGGCCTGAACATGGGTATCAAACTGCTGTATCGCTCCCTGCGCGACGAACAGCAAATGGAGGAGCTCAAACGTCAGAACCTGCAAGCGGAAATGGATTATCTGCGATACCAGATCAACCCCCATTTCTTCATGAATACGCTCAACAATATCCACGCCCTGATCGACATAGATACCGAATACGCGAAAAGCGCCGTCATCGAACTGTCCAAGATGATGCGGTACGTTCTCTACGAATCGGGCAGCGAAACCATATCGCTCAAAAAGGACATCCAATTCATCGAGAACTACATCGAGTTGATGCGCATCCGTTACGACAGCAGCATCGATATATGCTTGGATTATCCGGCCACGATCCCGAACAAAGTGGCCATCCCGCCCCTGCTGCTGATCGTATTCGTCGAAAACGCGTTCAAGCACGGAGTAAGTTATAACCACGCCTCGTTCATCCATATCCGAATCGGCTACCGGGACGACGCGGTGACGGCCGTCATCAGCAACAGCCGTCACGAAAAATCCCGGCCGGGTACTACGGGTATCGGACTCGAAAATGTCAAAAAACGGCTGGCATTGATTTACCAGGACAACTATACGCTCTCAATCGACGATTCCGATCCGGCCGTCTATACCGTCAAACTCATAATCCCCATCATGCCATGCTGAAATGTATCGCCATAGATGATGAGCCGCTGGCACTGCGGCAATTACAGGGTTATATCGCCAAAATCAATTTTCTGAAGCTCGAAAAAGCATTCACCAACGCCATCGAAGCCCAGCAATATCTAGCCGGGAATCCGATCGACCTGATTTTCGTGGATATCAACATGCCCGACCTGAGCGGTGTGGAGTTCGTACGTTCGCTCGTCAGCCGCCCGATGATTATCTTCACGACGGCTTATTCGGAATACGCCGTCGAGGGATTCAAACTCGATGCGATCGACTACCTGCTCAAACCGTTCAGCTTCGCTGATTTCAGCCGCTCGGCAGCCAAGGCGCAGTCGCTGTACGAACTGCTGGCCTATCGGAAGACACAAGGAAACGCTCCTGCCCCGGAAGCCACTCCACGCGACCGGGAGTACATCTCGATCAAAGCCGACTACAAAACGACACTGGTACGCATCAGCGACATCGTTTATCTGGAAAGCGAAGGCGAATACGTACGGCTCCATCTGGACGACCGATCGACCATCACGACTCTTTTCCGGCTCAAGAACATGGAAGCGGCCCTGCCGTCGGAAATGTTCATGCGGGTCCATCGCTCCTACATCGTCAATCTACAACGTATCAGGAGCTACGTAAAAGGCCGGGTTTTCGTAAGCGACAGCGAATACATCCCCATCGGCGAGAACTACCGGGAAACGTTCCAACGGTACATCGAAACCCATTACCAGAATCTATAACGGAGAATCGCGTCCGAAATCTTGAGGAAAAATCGTACCCGTCCCGGAACGGGCATTCGACAGCCCGGCAGCAGACAACAAAGCGCGATCATATGCTTTCGGGGTACCTATGGGAGGCAAACATATGGCGGTGTGTCATAAAGGCGCACTGTTACGTCATTATCGGGATGCGAGTTAAATCATTTACGACAGTAAATTCCTGTTGCCCTTGCCCTCAATGCCTCGCACTGCATCCATTCTGACTCCCCTTAAGGATTGTGCTCGACACAGTCCCTTGTCGGCATTACAGACGCGGCCACAGCCAGCAGACAAGCCCCCTCGAATTCGATACTGTGAGCATGGGATAACGATATATGGAAAGATATGAATCCCCAATATAAACTCTGCATTCCCAGAGTACAGGCACGCTTGCCACCAACCCCGACTATGAGGGGCGAATCTTATTTGCGATCGGCCAGGCAGCTCTGAATATCCAGACTGACCGGCTCACCGTTGAGAGAAAAAGAGAGTGTGCAATCCTCGAAAGCGGTAAGTTTCTCGAACTGCAAAATAACGGTGGAATTATCGCCCCAAATTGCATCGACACTCTTTGCCTGGAAGGTTTTACCACTGTTATAAAGCACCACATCTTCGATTGAAAGTCCGTTGGTTTCATCACGGTCGGATGCAGGGATTTCAATTTTGATAGTTGTTTTGCCGTGTTTGTTGTTCAAACTCAAAAATTTGGGAGTTGCATGGGCGCTTCCTATCGCCAACAGAGCGGCAGCGCACGAAAGAATAATTTTTTTCATAGCAAATGAATTTGAAGTGATGTAAAAGAGTTGATTTCCAATCGTTACGAAATAATATCCAAGATACGAAATAATGTCTTTTACTATATGCAGAAGATTCCGATATTTTTACAATAAATTATTGTGGGGGGGGGCTTTTACTCTTTTCGGTACAAAACTAATATAAAAATCCCCCCCCCAAATATTTTGATTAAATTAACCAAAATATATCCGAATGCAAAAGTATCGGGAAAAATCCATGCGCATCAGGCCCGCATAAAGCCTATGACTTACAAGCGGGGAAAACGGTCCATACGGGTATATCGCCCCTCGGCATACTCGTAACAATAGTGCACCAGGCCGTTGGTCAGGACCACGTAACGGGCCCCCAGCACCGAATTGTACCGGACGGCCTGCGCCAGCACCTGACGGTCTATTCCGATCCCGGCAGCCTTGCACTCGACGAGCATCAGCGGACAGGCCC
>OHJU01001458.1_pt1 | contig 10583 bp, 10 predicted proteins | sample 1568711 | NCBI WGS metagenome assembly OHJU01 (sample SAMEA3879574, study PRJEB24766) | human gut metagenome | biome: human-associated habitat; feature: feces | place: USA | collected 1985/1987 | reverse complement strand
TGCAAATGCTGCTGTACTGTCTGCCGAGGCTCGACCCGGAGCAGGAAACGGAGTTTCTGAAATACGCGAAGCACTATATCCGGGACGGACTGCTGTTCTGCCGCATGATAGGCGAAGCTGGTTCCTTTGCCAGCCTTGCGGAGTACCGGCGTGTGCGGAAAATTGGCGCGATTTACAACGATTCTGGCAAAAGCTGTGCGGAGGTCGTTTCCGAGTTTGCCGTCCAAAGCGGATACAAGGACGAAAGCGTATCTGCGGACGAGCTGCTGACCATTGCCCAGCGCAACCGCAGCATTGTTTCCCTCTACCGCACGGAACAGGACGAGGACGGCGAAGAAACCGGCGAGGATGTGACACGCGACGATAGCTGGAACTACGCCGAAATCCTCTGGAACGGAATACAGGCAAAGGCGGTCACGGCAGCATTTGAGCAACTTTCCTACAAAGAGCAATGGTATCTGGAGAAGCGAAATGCCATCTGCATGACCTGCGGGCGTGTCAGCCCTTTGTCCACGCAGTCCACCTTTGAAGATTTAGCGGTGGATTTTGAAGGAACGACAGCCAGCGGTGCGGAGCGGTTCTACCGGCGCACATTAGACAAGCTGCGGCTGAAGCTGCTGGAAAGCGGTGTGATCCATACCGTGACGTTGAAACAGACTGAGTGCCGCAAGAAGAACAAAAAAATAGCCGCCGCTGTCTACCTGTATCAGGCGGACAACGACGGCGAATGGGGCGAGCTTCGGTTCGATTTTGAAAACGGAACGGCGGAGATCGTAAAGCTGGCGGATTGGGATACGATAAGGAGCAATATTTTCGCAAATACGGCGATACGGTTTGTGCAGGGTTTACCGGAGGCGAGGCTGCTGAAATCCGTGGTCGTGCCGTTTGAAATGGGCGTTCCGGAAAGACCTCGCCCTCTGACGAAAGCGGCAAAAGAATCGAATGGCAATTCCTCACACACGATCTCTCTGCGGCAGACGGAGTGCCGGAAAACAGGTGAAACGATTACCGCCGCTGTCTACGAATATCTGGTGGACAACGACGGCGAGTGGGGTGAGCTTCGGTTTGATTTTGAAAACGGCACAGCGGAGATCATCAGACTGGCAGATTGGGACACAGTAAAGTCCAAAGTTTTCGCAAAAGCCGCGATACGGTTTGCTCAGGGCTTACCGGAAGCGAGATTGCCGAAATTTGTGGTTGTGCCCTTGAGATGATACCGTGTAACAATAAACCCTGTATGCTGTCGCAGACAGATGTCCCTTGAATATGTTTAACATCTGTTTAAATTAAGATGGACTGTTGTGGTATAATGGTCTTAATACGAAGCGGAGGTACTGCCTATGACCATCAAAAAGCGGCTGGCGCGCTCCAATCTGATGATGCTGGTGATTCCTGTGCTGACGGCGGGCGTCCTGCTTATCATCGGTCTTGCGGCGGCGCTGTTTCTTTTGCAAACGGTGTATCTTCCGCAGATGGGACTTTCCCTGCGGGAGCTGCACCAGACCGGCGAACAGATCGAAGCGCTGCTTTCGGGTCTTGAGACTTTCGCCTGCATATACGCGGGTGCGGTAATTGCAGCGTTGCTGCTCTCCATCGCCCTGACCAATCTCTATCTGACGCGCAACATCTTCCGCCACATTTCCCAGCCTCTGAATGCTCTGACGGCGGGCGTTGCCCGTATCCGTGACGGCGATCTGGACGCGCCCATCGCCTATAGCGAGCCGGACGAATTCAAAGCCGCCTGCGACGCGGTGGACGAGATGGCGGCGCGGCTGAAAACCTCGCTGGAGCAGCAGCAGCTCGCGCAGCAGAAAAAGCAGGAGTTGATCGCCGGGATGTCCCACGACCTGAAAAGCCCCCTGACCTCCATCCGCGCCTACACCGAGGCCCTGCTTGACGGCGTTGCAAAGGATGAAGCGGCGCAGCAGCGATATCTGCAAACGATTCATACCAAGGAAACGGAGATCGAAGCTATGGTCAACCGTCTATTTGCTTTTGCCAAAATGGATGTGAGCGAATATCCCGTCCATACCGAGCCGCTTCTCCTGCGTTCGCTCATGCAGGAGCTGACAGACGAATGGGATGCCGAGGGTATGGAGATCCGAACGGAAATTCCGGCGGATTTGCGTGTTTTGGCTGACCGCGAGCTGCTGAACCGTATCACCGCCAACCTGCTCGGCAACAGTCGGAAATACGGCGGGCGTGAGGCCGTTCATGTTCTGATCTCCGCAGCGGCTTCGGGCGGCATGGCCGAAATCACGTTCGCTGACGATGGGCCGGGTGTTCCGCCAGAACAGCTTCCCCGGCTGTTCGACGTCTTTTATCGCGGTGACGCTGCCCGCACCGCGCCGGGCAAGGGTAGCGGACTTGGTCTTGCGGTGGTAAAGAAAGCGATAGAAGAAATGGGCGGAAGCGTCCGTGCAGAAAATGAAGAAACCAGCGGCCTGCGTATCATGTTCACGCTGCCGCTTGCAAAGGAGGACAGCCATGCCGAAAATTCTGATCGTTGAGGATGACGCCGATATCGCTGCCATCGAGCGGGACTATCTGGAACTCAGCGGCTACGAGGTCACCATCTGCTCCGATGGTACGTCAGGGCTGAATGCCGCTCTGACGGAAAATTGCGATCTTCTGCTTCTCGACCTGATGCTGCCGGGAACGGATGGCTTTACCATCTGCCGCGCCGTGCGCGAGAAGAAGGATATCCCCATTCTGATGGTCACGGCGCTGGGCAAGGATGTGGACAAGATCCGGGGGCTGGGTTTCGGCGCGGACGATTACATCGAAAAGCCCTTTTCCCCCAGCGTGCTGGTGGCGCGGGTCAAAGCGCATCTGGCGCAGTATCATCGGCTCAAGCCGCAGACCGCGGCAGCGCCGAAGCTTCTGACGGTCGGCCCGCTGAGCGCCGACCCGGCGCAGCATTGCATCCGCAAAAACGACGCGGAGCTGGCACTCAAAAACAAAGAGTATGAGCTACTGCTGTTTCTCATGCGGCATCCGGGGCAGGTATTCAGCCGTGAGGATCTCTATGAGATGATCTGGGGGCTGGAGTCCATGGGGGACAACATCACCGTGGCGGTGCACATGAACCGTCTGCGGGAAAAAATCGAGGACGATCCCTCACATCCGACGCTTCTGCAAACTGTCTGGGGTGTAGGGTATCGGCTGAATAAGGGGGAGAGATAATTTATGTGGGTCCTGTTTGCATTTGGTTCGGCCATGTTAGCGGGGCTGACCTCCGTTCTGGCCAAGTGCGGCATCAAGAAAACGGACTCGACTGTGGCTACCGCCATCCGCACCATTGTGGTGCTGATTTTCTCCTGGCTGATGGTGTTTGTCGTCGGCTCTCAGGAGACGATCTCGGCCATCGGCGGAAGGACGCTCCTGTTTCTGGTGCTGTCCGGCCTTGCCACCGGCGCAAGCTGGCTGTGCTACTTCAAGGCGCTGCAGCTGGGTGACGTGAACAAGGTGGTGCCCATTGATAAGTCCAGCACGGTGCTGACCATCCTGCTGGCGGCCATTTTTTTGCAGGAGGGGGTCAGTCTGACCAAGGGCATCGGTGTGGTGCTCATCGCCGTCGGCACATTTTTGATGATTGAGAAAAAGCAGAGCGGCGGCGAGACCAAGAGCGCTGCGTGGCTGTGGTATGCGCTGGGCTCGGCGGTGTTTGCCAGCCTGACGGCTATTCTGGGCAAAGTCGGCATCTCCGGCGTGGAGTCCAATCTGGGGACGGCTATCCGCACCGGTGTGGTGCTTCTTATGTCGTGGGTCATGGTGTTTGTCACCGGCAAGCAGGGAGCGCTTAAGGCAATCCCCAAAAACGAGCTGTTTTTCATTTGCCTCTCGGGTCTTGCCACCGGCGGCAGCTGGCTGTGCTACTACAAGGCCCTGCAAGACGGCCCTGCCAGCGTGGTGGTACCTATCGACAAGCTGAGCATTCTGGTAACGGTGCTGTTCTCCTACCTTGTCTTCCGCGAAAAGCTGACGAAGAAGTCCGCGCTGGGTCTTGCCGGCATCGTGGCCGGCACCTTGCTGATGCTGTTTTAAGTTCTGTTTAATAATGGTTTATATCGGGTTTTACAGGTTCCTTTACAATGACATTGTTCATTGTAAGGAACCTGTTTTTTGTATGGAAATGGAGGTATATATCATGCGTGAAAAAATGATGAACAAGGATTATGCCAAGGCATTCAAAACGATTGTGATTATGGCGGTACTGCTGGCGCTGCTCAGCGCCGTTGTCATCCCGCTGAGCCTGTCGCAGCAGATCAGCGATTTATCCTCGCTGCGCCAGACCTCACAGGAGCAGACGGCGCAGCAGGACGGCGAGCACAGCGAGCATCACGCTGACCGCGAGGAGCTGTGGAAAAGCCAAATCACACCGCCCACGGCAGGGACGCTGGCGGCCCTCGGCGGCATCGCGGTCCTCTGGCTGGCGCTTGGAATTTATTACTGGCTGCTGGTCGCCGCGTGGCTTTATAAGAGCGCGGTGAACGAGGGCATGAACAAATCCCTCTGGATGATCTTAGGCTTGTTCACAAATCTGCTGGCAGTGATTGCCTTTCTGATCGTGCGGGATAATCCACGTCGGGTGAAGCTGCAGGCCGCACAATAATGGGAAGTATTGCAATGAAAACTGCTGACCATTTGCTGCTGGGACAATATCTGGTGGAGCGGTGTGGCACTCCGCATCTGCGCTGCCACCGCAGAGCCTTCCTGCTCGGCTGTGTGGAGCCGGATTACAATGTTTTCAGCTATCTTCGGGGGATGCGATATTATGAGAAATTCCGTGGACACAACGCGGAAAATTCCTCTGCGTTCCTTTCGCACTGCTTCACGGACTTCGAAGGACATACACTCCACTCTGCGTGGGACTACTTCCGCCTTGGAACGATGATTCACTATGCTGCCGATGCGTTCACTGCGCCTCACAACAACTTCTGGACAGGAACTTTGTCGGAGCACTGTGCCTATGAAGCGGCGCTGCACCAGAAATTCGAAAGGATGCTGGCAACTGCACATCCGGAACAAATTCCGTATTGGGAATACGCGCTGCTGCACAGATCGTATTGCAGGGAAGCGCACGGCATGGAGACCGATTTTCAGTACATTCTAACCGCCTGCTTGTCTCTGCTGAAAAAATATTCGCTCCAGATAGCAGAGCCGGAAGGAGATTGCTATGAAGATTTTGATCACTACCGACTGGTACAAGCCAGTCATTAACGGGGTCGTCACCTCCGTGACCAATCTGGAGGAGGGGCTGCGCGGGGCGGGGCATGATGTCCGAATCCTGACGCTGTCCAACGATCTGCACTCTTACCGGAAAGAAAATGTGACTTTTATTGGCTCTATCGGCGTCGGCGTGATCTACCCCAATGCGCGTCTTCGGGCAAGGCTGAACGATCCGCTCGTGCAGGAGCTGATCGACTGGAAGCCGGACGTCGTTCACAGCCAATGCGAGTTCTCCACCTTCTCCTTTGCCAAGCGCATCGCTCATGAGAGCGGCTGTCCGCTGATCCACACCTACCACACGGTATACGAGGACTTTACGCACTACTTCTCTCCCAATGTCCGGCTGGGGCATTTTCTGGCGCGAAAGTTTTCGCACTACATCGCAAGTCAGACCGACGCCGTGATCGTCCCAACGGAAAAGATCCGGAATATGCTTCGCTCCTATCAGATCACGCAGCCGATCCGCACCGTTCCTACGGGTCTGAAAATGGGTGCGTTTCTCGCGCCGCTTCCGCCGGAAAAGCGGACCGTCCTGCGCCGTGCGCTGGGGCTGCGGGAGGGCGACCTTGCGCTCACCTATATTGGCCGTTTGGCGCAGGAAAAAAGCATCGGCGAGCTGCTGCGCTTTTTGCCGGACACGCCCCAGAACGTCAGGCTTCTGCTGGTGGGCGACGGGCCGTACCGCGAGAAGCTGGAAGCGCAGGTGCGGGAGCTGGGCATCGCGGGGCGCGTGATCTTCTCCGGTATGGCCGCGCCGGAGCGTGTAGCGGACTATTACAAGGTCGGCGATATTTTCGTCAGCGCATCCCGCAGCGAAACGCAGGGACTGACCTATATCGAGGCAATGGCCTCCGGCCTGCCACTCCTGTGCCGTAAGGACGATTGTCTCAGCGGTGTGCTTTTGCCGGAGGTCAACGGCTTTGCCTATACCACAGAAGCGGAATTTCTCGCCGGACTGTCTGCGCTTTCCGACGCGCAGACGCGGCGGGACATGGGCGCTGCGGCGCAGAGCGCAGCATACGCTCGGTTCTCCGCCGAAAGCTTTACACGGAAGGTTTTGCAGGTCTATCAGGACTGCCTGCCGCGAAGCAAGGAGGCATCCGCTGCGTGAACCGTTATCAGACTCTTGCCGCCAACACCGCCCTCATCAGCATCGGGACGTTCGGCTCCAAGCTGCTGGTATTCCTGATGGTACGGTTCTATACCGGCTATCTCACCCCTGCGGAATACGGCACCGCCGATCTCATCACGCAGACGGCCAATCTGCTCATTCCGATTGCTTCGCTCGACGTTGCGGAGGGGGTGTTCCGCTTTGCCGCCGACCGGCGCGAGCAGCGGGCAGAGGTCTTCACCATAGGTGTTTACACTATGCTGTTCGCTGCGGCGGCATTGCTTGCAGCACTGCCGCTGCTGCGCGTGCTCATAGGAGAGCGGCAGCTCGGCACGCTGCTCGCCGTGTTCATCATTGCCGCCTGCGCCCACGCGCTGTGCGCACAGTTTATCCGCGCCGAGGGGCACACGGCGCTCTATGCCCTGCAAGGGCTTCTTAACACTGCGCTCTATCTCGCGCTGAACGTGCTGTTCCTCGCGGTGTTCCGCTGGGGTGTGATGGGATATCTGCTCTCTACAGCTGTGGCAGACTGCATGAGCACGCTGTTTCTCGTCTGCAAGGAGAGGCTCTGGCGCAGATTCCGTGTTTCTCCGAACCTGACACTGTGGCGGCAGATTTACTCCTACTGCGTTCCTCTCATTCCGGCGGCAATCTTCTGGTGGGTGATGGGCGTGTCGGACCGGTATATGGTAAAGTGGTTTTTAGGCAGCGATGCCAACGGCATCTACGCCGTGGCATATAAGATCCCCACGATCCTCACCATTCTTGCAACTGTGTTCATGGACGCATGGCAGCTTTCCGCCATTGCAGAGAGCGGTGACCAGAAGACGCATCTGCGCTTTTACGGCCGCGTGTGGGATGCCTTTGCCTCCGCAGTATTGCTGGGAGCGGGCAGCATCATCGCCTTCTCCCCGCTGCTCATCCGGCTGCTGGCGGATGAGCCGTACTACGAGGCGTGGCAGTATATCCCCCTGCTGACGCTCTCCATGGCGGCAGCTGCCTTTTCAAACTTCATGGGAAGCGTGTATGTGGTAACCAAAAAGAGCAGCGTCTCTTTCTGGACGTCGCTCATCGGTGCGCTCATCAATATCGGCCTGAACCTGTGGCTGATCCCGAGGATCGGCATTCAGGGCGCAGCAGCGGCTACGTTTGCAAGCTGCCTTGCGGTCTTTCTCGTTCGCACGGTCAGCACAAGGCGTTTGCTGCCCTTTTCCCTCTCCAGCAGGAAGCTGGTATTGGGCATTTCCGCGCTGCTGGTGCAGACAGCGTTTATTCTACTTCGCTGGCCGGGCTGGATCGCCGCGCAAGCGCTCTCTTTGACCTTTCTATTCCTGCTGGGACTTCCGGCTATTTTGTCCACCGCACAGGTGGTCCTTCACAGAAAGTAGGTATCACAATGATTTTAACGGCATTTCACGGTTTCTGCATGGCGCTGGCCGACAGTGTCCCTGGCGTTTCCGGCGGAACAATTGCCTTTATTCTCGGTTTTTACGATCGATTTTTGGATTCTCTCCATGCATTGTTTGGCAAAGACCGTACCGCACGAAAAGACGCGCTGTGCTATTTGGCAAAGCTCGGCACAGGCTGGAGCATCGGCATGATTGCCTGCGTGTTGGTCCTTTCCGGCCTGATTGAAAAGAACATCTATTTTATGAGTTCTCTTTTTCTGGGACTGACCCTTGCCTCACTGCCATTTATTATCTTGGCAGAGCGTCCGGCACTGAAAAACCTTCGTGCTACTCCCTTTGCGTTGTTGGGAGCGGCAGTCGTGGTAGGGCTTACCCTACTGCGAAGCGGTACCTCTGCGCTGGGAAGCGTCCATTTTTCCTCACTCTTGCCACTTTCGCTTCTTTATATTTTCCTTTCCGGCACGGTAGCGATCACCGCTATGGTGCTGCCTGGAATTTCCGGCTCCTCCATTCTGCTGATTGCGGGCGTCTACTTGCCCACAGTGCAGGCGATCAAGGCGTTTCTTAGTCTGGATTTCTCTGTGGTTCCGGGACTGTGTGCGCTGGGCTTCGGCGTGATTGCAGGTGTGGGACTTTCCGTCCACGGCATCCGCACGGCACTGCGGAAGTACCGCAGTCAGATGGTCTGGCTGATTCTTGGACTGATGCTGGGTTCTACTTACGCCATTGCCAACGGCCCTGCAAGTCTGAGCAGTCCGCTCCCGCCGCTGGATATAACCTCTTTCCATGTTCCTGCCTTTCTGCTGGGCGTCGCCATCCTGCTGGGACTGGAATTTTCAAAGAAGTTTATGCAGCAGAATGAGAAGCCGTCGCCTGCTGCACAGAAGGGAGAAAGCCTGTCATGAGCCTTGATTGGAGCATTTTACACTGGATTCAGAACATGTTGGTCTGTCCGGCGCTGAACTTCCTGATGCCGAAGATCACGCTGCTGGGAAACGGCGGCATGATCTGGCTACTGGCCTCCGGCGTGCTGATCTGCACGAAAAAATATCGGAGACAGGGCATCCTCCTGCTATGCGGTCTGGCTGCCGGCGTATTGGTGGGAAATGTTTTTCTGAAGAATTTTGTCGCCCGCCCGCGCCCCTGCTGGCTGGACAGCAGCGTCCGGCTTCTGATCGCCAATCCCACGGATTATTCATTTCCCTCGGGACACACGCTGTCCTCCGTCATCGGCGCGACGATCTTGACGAAGACCGACCGCCGTTTCGGTTATGCAGCCATCCCGTTGGCAGCGCTGATTGCCTTTTCCCGGCTGTATCTCTATGTTCATTTTCCCAGCGATGTGCTGGCGGCGGCCGTGCTGGGCGTTTTGATCGGCAAAGTGAGCGATAGGGTGGGAATGCATCTCATAAATTGGATGGAACAGGTATGGAAGGAAAGAACGGTGCATTAGACGCACCAGCTTGCATTTTGGGGCGTATTGAGCCTTGATCCCATGTTCAAATATTAGAAAGCTAAAAGAAGAACTGCCTGTCTCCATGAGAAACAGGCAGTTCTTTGCAACATTGAGGTTGCGTTATGCACCCGAACCTGTCAGCCAACAGTAAAAAGTTCAAATTACTACCTTATCACTGTTAAGCCAACCGTTTCCGGGCTTTTTCGAGCCCGGATTTCTTCTTTTGAACCATAGATTTTTATGGAGGTTTCGGAGCGACTGACCGGATTTGAACTGGAGGATCTCATGTCTTGGACAGTTTCCAACCTCCGGTGCCTTTTAGAGAGGACTTTTCTCTCCAAAAAAGCGGCATCATTGCAGAAAAAGAATCACAAATATTGGGGTGTCGTTTTGTCGGCTTTGACGAGCCGAAAAAGCGGCGCCCTTTTTCAATTTCTAAAAGGGCGCTGGCTGCAGCGTCTGAAACGGCAGGCCGCTGCAAAGAAGGCGCGGTGCTACGACTTTATCATGGCATTGCCGAACGGCTTTGACACCGTCATCGGCGAAGGCGGTGCGACGCTCTCCGGCGGCAAACGTCAGCGAATTTCCATTGCGCGCGCCATCATGAAGGACGCACCCATCATCATTCTGGACGAAGCCACTGCCAATGTTGACCCCGAAAATGAAAAGGAGCTGATGGAGGCTGTTGCGGAATTGACCCACGATAAGACGGTCATTATGATTGTCCACCGGCTGAAAACCGTGCGCCATGCCGACAAAATTTTTGTTGTCGATCACGGTGAGATCGTTCAGCAGGGCACCCATGACGAGCTGGTTGCTGTTGACGGGCTCTACCGCCGCTTCGTGGTGGAGCGGCAGCAGGCCGCCGGGTGGAAGGTCTGATTTCACTTTGCATATTATTCAACAAAGCCCGTACCAGTTAAACTGATACGGGCTTTGTTATGCTCCGCGTTTATCTGCCCCCCTAACGCTAATAACACAGCGTCTGCAAGGAGCAGAGAAGCACCTTGCCGCCTCTCTGCTCCCTCACTTGCTTGTTTATTTCTGGGTATTTTCTTCATCGTCCAGCAGGTCGGTCATATTCCGCAGGCTGATGCCCAGGGTGGACCCGTTGTGCAGCAGTGCCGAGGTGGCAGGTGGCAGTACACCCGCCACGCCCAGCGCGATCAGCGTCAGGTTGAAGCCCACGATGAAGCGGTAGCTGCCGTGGATACGCTCCATCAGTGCCTCACCGAGCCTGCGCAGTGTTACCAGCGCAAACAGATCCTCCGAGGCAACGGTGATGTCGGCGATCTCCCGAGCGATGGCCGCGCCGGTGGAGATGGCGATGCCCGCGTCCGCCTCCGACAGAGCAGGTATGCAAGAACCTGGGTGA
>OHJU01001457.1_pt1 | contig 10609 bp, 10 predicted proteins | sample 1568711 | NCBI WGS metagenome assembly OHJU01 (sample SAMEA3879574, study PRJEB24766) | human gut metagenome | biome: human-associated habitat; feature: feces | place: USA | collected 1985/1987 | reverse complement strand
ATATGCAAATGAAAAAAAGAAAGAAGTCCGGGAACAGCTGTGAAGTGGTGAAAAGCTAAAAAAAACAGAAGAAAAATAATATATTTTGAGGGTAAATATATATATTATTATTTTTTTCTGTTAGAGTATGTCTTAATTCTTTGATTTGCGAACCAATTTGACAAACCATATAGTCAGTCTTTTTATTATCTTCTATTAAATCGATAACCATTGTACCAATTGGTACTTCCTTTAATTCATTATTAAAATATATTTTTATCATTAGGAATCCTTTCTTTTTTATTATTTTCTTTTTCATATAGTAATACTATATTTTACCATAATATTTTTATTTTTGCAATACAATACTTTAGTATGCATATTACTTTACAAATTTTTAAAATCATTATATAATTTAGTTATAAATATAACAGTTATTAAAAGAACTAAAATAGTATACCATATTTTATTATTTACTTTATAAAGTATGATATAATATAATGAATTGTTTTATTTATAAGGGGTATCTATGGAAAACGGATTTGCATTAATATTATCAGAACTAAAAAAACTGAAAAGTGCATATGAGTTACAATTTAATTCTTTATCTAATCAAGAAGATTTGACACAAATAGAATTAACTATTTTAGGTTTTTTATTAAATAATCCTACTTTTAATACCGCAAAAGACATTGAAGAAGTTCATGTTTTAAAAAAATCTAATATTTCAAATGCTATTGACCACTTGATTGTAAGAGGGTATTTGACGAGAAATCGGGATATACAAGATCGAAGAATTATTCATTTAGAAATAACAGAAAAAGGTCTAGCAATAGCCACGGAAATAAAGGAGATTCAAAAAAACTTTTTTACCATTTTGTTTTCAGACATTAGTAAAGAAGAATGCGATATATATTTTGATATTCAAAGAAGAATTGTCAATAATATTAAAAAAGTAGAGAAGAGGTAATTCAATATGCATGATAAGACTTTTTTAGGTAAAGGTAGTGTTTTAAAATTAATTATTAAATTGTCAATTCCAACTATTATTGCTCAACTTGTTAATCTATTATACAATATTGTTGATCGAATTTATATTGGCAATATTAAAGATGTAGGTGGACTAGCATTTACGGGTGTAGGCGTTTGTATGCCGGTTATTTTGGTTGTATCAGCATTTGCGGCCTTAGTAGGTTATGGTGGTGCACCAAAATCGACAATATATCTGGGTAAAAAAGAAGATGAAAAAGCTGAAATTGTAGTGGGTAATAGTTTTACACTTCTTTTAGTATTTGGAATTATCTTGACAATAGTTTTATTAATTTTTTCAAAACCTTTATTGTATTTGTTTGGAGCAAGTGATAATACAATTGGCTATGCTAATGATTATTTAGTAATTTATGCTATTGGTACTGTTTTTGTCATGATGGCATTAGGAATGAATGCATTCATTTCTGCACAAGGATTTACTAAAATTAGTATGGTTTCCGTTTTAATTGGAGCAATTTTAAATTGTATTTTAGATCCAATTTTTATTTTCGCTTTTTCAATGGGAGTAAAAGGAGCCGCCATCGCTACTATTATTTCTCAAGCCGTATCAGCTGTTTATGTGGTATGGTTTTTACAAAGTGATAAAGCTCTAGTTAGATTAAAATGGAAAAATTTATTATTAAAGTGGAATATTATTTTGCCGACTCTTGCATTAGGATTATCTCCTTTTGTCATGCAATTTACCGAAGCGGTTATCACTGTATGTTTTAATGCATCATTAAAAAAGTATGGAGGAGATATTGCGGTAGGAGCAATGACCACTTTAGCAAGTTTAATGCAGTTTTCAATGTTACCATTAATGGGATTATCCCAAGGAGCACAGCCTGTCACCAGTTATAATTATGGAGCAAAAAATGCTGATAGAGTAAAGAAATCTTTCATTATTTTATTAATTGCATCAGTTATTTATTCAACTGTTTTTTGGTTATCACTTATGCTTTTCCCGAAAGGGTTTGCAAGCATTTTTCTAAATGCTGGAGAAGTTGAATTGATTAATTATACGGCATGGGCTATCCGCATCTATTTTGCAATATCATGTTTGTTTGGTATTCAGATTGCTTGTCAACAAACTTTCATCGCAATTGGTAATGCTAAAGTGTCATTATTTTTGGCTGTATTAAGAAAAGTAATTCTTCTTATACCATTAATTTTCATCCTTCCTTCAATAATCAATAACAAAGTAATGGCAGTATATTTAGCAGAACCAATTGCGGATGGTATTGCTGTAAGTGTGACTATCATTTTATTTTTAATTTATTTTAAGAAAGCTTTAAAAAAATTAGAACAAGAAGCTTTATTAGAGAGTACGAATTAAAATATGAAAAGAAGAAGATTGAAAGAATTAAAAAGAATTTACGCAAAAAAAGAAATTTTATTAAATGATAAAAATCAAGCGGTAATAAAGGTTTTTGTTCACGACTTAGAATCTGTTATATCACCATTTTCGCTTCAAGATAATATTGTGATTAATAGCGAATTTGCTAATTTTTTAGACCAACATATTTTAGCAACTCATTTGATACATGATATTAATATTCAAATTAAAAGTAATCATTTAGAAAAGCAAGAAGATATCGTTTTGATTCAAGAGGCGATAAAAAATTACTATTATGAAGAAGCGATTATCAGTTATCGAAAAATTAGAAAGACTATCATTCAATCAATTATTTTTACTTTTCTTGCCGTAATCATTTTTTCACTTGTTATTTTTCTCAATCATCTTAGTTTATTATCGGCAGTTGCAACTGAAATAATAGACATTGCGGGATGGGTATTTATGTGGGAGGCAGTAGATTTATTTTTTATCAAAAGGCCCCTAAATAAATATGAATTATTAAAAAATCATAAATTAGTAGAAGCTACAGTTAATTATTGTAATAATTAATTGAATGATACAATTAGTCGGAATTATCCGACTTTTTTACATGAAAGATAAAAAATTGCACATACTATTTATTGGTGATATAATGAATGAAAAAGGAAAATCTCTATGGATAGATACAGTTGAATTCCCGTCTTTTTCTGCTTTAAATAAGGATATAAAAACTGATATCGTTGTTGTCGGTGGAGGAATTTGTGGTATTTTATGTGCTTATTATTTAATGAAAGAAGGAAACAAAGTAATTGTTGTTGAAAAAAATAAAATAGGTATGGGAATTACTAAAAATACAACAGCAGTTATTACTGCTCAACATGATATTTTATATTCAACAAGAATTAAAAAAGATGGTTTTGAAAAAGCCCAACAATATTTAGATGCCAATTTAATGGCCTTAAAAGAATATGCTAATTTAAGCAAGGAATTTGATTTTGATTTTGAGGAGAAAGATTCATATATTTATTCTACAATAGATGAAACAATCCTTACAGAGGAAGTAGAAGCCTTAAACAAATTAGGCATACATGCTGAATTGGTCAATAAAATAGCTTTACCATTTTCCATTCGGGCTGCTGTAAAATTTCCTAAACAAGCACAAATGAATGCATTAAAATTAATAAAGTGTTTGATTAAAGAAATGGAAATATATGAAAATACGAATGTGATTGATATAAAGAAAAATGTTGTTTATACAGATCATCATAAAATAGAGGCTAAAGCAATAATTGTTACTACGCATTATCCATTTATTGATAGACTGGGTATGTATTATACAAAAATGTTTCAAAATCGTTCCTATGTTATTGCTATTAAAAATGATGAAGATATAGGTGGTACTTATACGAATTTAGAAACAACGGGGTTCTATTTTAGAAAGTATAAAGAATATTTACTCATTGGTGGTAATGATCATAAGACAGCAAATGGTGGATATCACTATGAGAATTTGATTTCTTTTGTGAATAATTATTATCCAAATGCGAAAATTGAATATATGTGGGCTAACCAAGATTGTATAACGCTTGATGATATACCCTATATCGGTAAATATAGCAATTTCTCAGAAAGCTTATATGTGGCAACAGGTTTCAATTTATGGGGGATGACTCAGTCTATGATTAGTGCTTTGATATTAAGAGATTTAGTAATGAATAGAAGGAATGTATATCAAAAATTATATCGTCCCAATCGTAATATTTTTAAAAAACAATTATTTATTAATCTGGGTAGTTATTTAAAAAATTTATTAAATTTTAGAACCAAAAGATGTCCTCATCTTGGTTGTGCTTTGGTTTGGAACGATGAAGAACAAACTTGGGATTGTCCTTGTCATGGATCAAGATTTACTAAAAAGGGAAAATTAATTGATAATCCATCTAATAAGGATTTAAATTGACAAAAAAATCGGAAAAATTTGTTTGTTAAAATATTATATATAATAAATAGAATATAAAAAAACTATTTTGCATATACTATTTTTGTAAATATATAAAATCATTTTCTTGACAAACTAAATCGTTTGAATTATAATGGTCTGTATAAAAGAAATTCCTTAAAGGGGAGTAGCAATATAACACTAATAGTGTTATAGATTATATTCGTCAAACCAATAGTAAAATATGCTATTCGGATATAATTATCATTAATCATTTTATGATTGCAAGACCTTTAGCCGAAAACGGTTAGGGGTCTTTTTTTATAGCAAGGAGGAAAAATGTATAAATTTAAAATTAATGAGGTAGAAAAAAAATTAAATACTAATCTTGATAAGGGACTTACTAGTAATGAGGCACAGAATAGATTAGATAAGAATGGCAAAAATGAATTAACTGAAAAGAAAAAACAAAGTATGTTAATTAAATTCTTTTTAGAATTTAAAGATGTTTTGATTATTATTTTAATGGTAGCAGCAGTCGTATCACTTATTATTGATCCTCGTGAATGGGTTGAAAGTTTAATAATTTTTATTGTTATAATTATTAATGCAATTCTTGGAATCATTCAAGAAAACAAAGCTGAAAAAAGTTTAGAGGCATTAAAAAAAATGTCATCTCCAATGTGTAAAGTTTTAAGAGATGGAAAAGTGATTCCAATTGAAACGATTCACTTAGTTGTGGGAGATATTATTATGGTTGAAGCAGGGGATTTTATTCCTGCTGATGCAAGAATTATTGAATGTTCTCATTTAAGAGTGGATGAATCAGCATTAACTGGTGAATCAGTAACGGTAGAAAAAATTTCTGATGTCATTGATGGAACAGAGGATAAAGAAATTGTTTTAGGTAATCGTAAAAATATGTTATTTTCCTCAACCTTTGTAACAAACGGAAAAGCCAAAGCAGTTGTAACAGAAGTTGGAATGAAAACAGAAATCGGTAAAATTGCAGGAATGCTAATTGGAGATGACAATCAGACTACCCCTTTGCAACAAAAATTATCACAAGTTGGTAAAGTGATTGGGATCATGTCTATTATTATATGTGTTGTCGTTTTCTTTTTAGAAATGTTAACAACGAAAGGAACATCAGATACATATTTACTAGATGCTTTTAAAACAGCCATTGCTTTAGCAGTTGCCGCTATTCCTGAGGGACTTGCAACGGTTGTGACAATTATTCTTGCCATTGGTGTTGGCAATATGGCTAAAAAGAATGCAATTGTTAAGAAATTACCTGCGGTAGAAACTCTTGGATCCACATCTATTATATGTTGTGATAAGACAGGAACGTTAACGCAAAATAAAATGACCGTTCAAGAATTATATCATCATACAAATAAAAAACTTGAAAATTTAACTGAAGATGATAAAGAATTAATCACTTACTTTGCTCTTTGTTGTGATGCTCAAATCACTAATGTAGATGGTGTAGAAAAACGCATAGGTGATCCTACTGAGACAGCTTTAATTGAATTCAATAATTTATATGGCAGACCAATTGATAAAATAGAAAGAGTAGCAGATTTACCCTTTGATTCAATTAGAAAAATGATGACAGTTGTAGTAAAGGTGAATAATCATTATCTTAGTATTACTAAAGGAGCACCGGATATTATATTACATCATGCATTATTAAGTGATAAGGAAAAACAAGAAATTTTAAATGCAAATACGAATATGGCATCGCGGGCATTAAGGGTTTTAGGCTTAGGAATCAAGGCTCATGCAAATAAACCCGAATGTAATGAAAACTTAGAAGAGAATTTAACTTTTCTTGGTTTAGTGGGTATGATTGATCCGGCTAGACCAGAAGTTAAAGAGGCAATAGAGGTTGCTAGTAAGGCAGGAATTAGAACCATCATGATTACAGGCGACCATATTACAACTGCTTCGGCAATCGCAAAGGAACTAAATATTCTAAAAGATGGATATAGAGCCATTTCATCAGAGGAATTGCAAAAAATGTCTGATGAAGAATTAGGTAATCAGATTGAAGATTATGCTGTTTATGCGAGAGTATCCCCTGAGGATAAAGTAAGAATTGTTGAAATGTGGCAAAAAAAAGGGAAAGTAGTTTCAATGACTGGAGATGGTGTCAATGATTCGCCAGCTCTAAAAAAGGCCGATATTGGTTGTGCAATGGGAATTACAGGTACGGATGTTTCTAAAGAAGCTGCAGATATGATTTTAGCCGATGATAATTTTACTACTATTGTAGAAGCAGTTAAAGAGGGAAGAGGTATTTACAATAATGTTAAAAAATGTGTAAAATATCTTTTATCGAGTAACATTGGAGAAGTCCTAACAATTTTCCTTGCTTCTTTCATTGCTCTTTTTGGCCTTAATTTAGGAGTACCACTTTCTCCTATTCATCTTTTATGGATTAATTTAATAACCGATTCTTTACCAGCTTTTGGTCTTGGAATGGAAAAAGCTTCCAATGATGAGATGGATAAAATGCCAAGACCAAAAACCGAAGGATTTTTTGCTAATAAATTGGGATATGAGATTGCCTTAGAAGGTATTTTAATTGGTGTATTAACTTTAGTTGCTTATTTAATTGGTTCTAAACAAGATCATATCGTTGGTCAAACGATGGCTTTTTTCACTTTATCTAGTTTACAATTATTCCATTCGTATAATATTAAAAGTGAAAAATCTATTTTTAAACAAAACATTTTTAATAATAAATCGTTGAATTTTGCTTTTGTAATTGGTTTTATTTTACAATTGGTTGTTATTTATACTCCAGGTTTAAATACGAATGTCTTTGGCTTAGTTGCTCTTCAGTTAAAAGATTTACTAATATGTTTAGGATTATCGTTTATGATTGTAATAGTAATGGAAATTGCTAAAGCATTTGGATATAAAAAGCATAATAATTAGAATTGAATATCTTGACTTAAATAAAAATCTGTGATATAATATATTTAAGCAAATATTGTTCAACAAGGTGAGCTAAATGAGAGCTCACCATTTTTAATGGAGGGATTATAATGAGTGAATATTTATTAAAAATAAAAGAATCAGCGTCAAATATTGTAGATAAACATCAAAAAGAATTAATTGATGTGAAAGTGCGTAAAGAATTTGGAACCAATATTATTAGTATTGTGATTGATGATCCCGAAACGTTTAGTTTAGATATTGATGAAGTCGCTTCAATTAATGCTGAAATTCTAGATGAAGTTAATGATTTGATTCCTGATGGATACTATTTAGAAGTTACATCATTAGGGATTGAAAGAGAATTATTGACAGAAAAAGATATTCAAAAAGCAATAAATCAATTTGTTTATCTGAAAACTTATCAAAAAATGGAAAATGCATATAATTTAAAAGAGATAAGTGGTTATTTAAGAGAAGCAAATGCGGAAGAATTTAAATTGGAAATTTTTTTGAATCAAAGACAAAGACTTGTCGTTATCCCAAGAGCAGCTGTTGCTAAAATAAGACTAGCCGTAGATTTTAGGAGGAATGAATAAAAAATGATTAGTAAAGGCTTTTATGAACAATTAGAAACAATCGCAGCCGAAAGACATATAGAAATTTCTGATGTATTAGTAGCAGTAAGAACTGCTTTAATTAAGGCATGTCAGTTAGAAGGATGTAAAGGTGAAATTGAAGTTGAATTTAATGATGAACAAAAAAATATTCGTATTTTTGAAACTTTTCATGTTGTAGATGAAATCAATCCCGAAGGTCCCGAAGGTCAAATAACGCTTGATGATGCTAAAGAAATTCGAGCTAGAGTAAGAGTTGGCAGTGAATTTAGACGTGAAGTCAAATTTTCTCAAATTGGTAGAAAAGGTGCAACGCGATTTAAACAAATTTTTATTCAAGGATTAAAAGAATTAGGTGGTAAACGGGCTTATGAATATTTTAAAGATCGTGAAGGAGAAGTTGTTAGTGGTACTGTCATTAAAAAAACAGATAGTGTAATTGGATTAAATATTGGATTAGATGTTGTAACATTTATGCCTTTAGATGAAATTTTACCAGGTGAAAGATGTGAAGTAGGTACTGTAATGAAAGTATGTATTACAAAAGTAGAAGAAACTGGAAAAGGTCCTAAGGTTTTTGTTTCGAGATCTAATCGTGATTTAATCAAACGTTTATTTGAAATGTATATACCAGAGGTTGCAAGCGGAGTAATTGAAGTAATGGCAATTGCAAGAGAACCAGGTAGTCGTACTAAAATTGCGGTTAAAAGTAATAATCCTAATGTTGATGCAAAAGGTTCTTGTGTCGGTCTTCAAGGCTCAAGAGTAAAACAGATTAATGAAGCTTTATCAGGTGAAAGAATTGATATCTTTAATTGGAGTGACAATCCTATAATTTTGATTGCTGAGGCTTTGACTCCCGCAAAAGTTATTTCGGTTTTAACTGATGAAACAACAAGAAAATCGACTGTAATTGTACCAGATGAGCAATTTTCGCTTGCTATTGGTAAAGGTGGTCAAAATGTTCGACTTGCTTCTTTAACAACTGGTTGGAAAATTGATATCAAAGATGGATTTGACCTCCCGGCGGTATACTCGCCTTGATATCAAAGATGAAACAACGGCATATCGCGATGGTATTAGTTTTACACCTAACGTTTATGGATATTAGAGGTGAATTATGAGTGGTAGTTTAAAAGTAAGAAAAGTGCCACTTCGCAAATGTGTGGCAACGAATGAACAACATCCTAAAATGGAAATGTTTAGGATTGTTAGAACACCTGAGAATGAAGTTGTTATTGATTTAACGGGTAAAGTAAGAGGACATGGTGCATATCTTAGTAAGAAAAAAAGTGCCATTATGCTTGCTAAAAGAAAACAAATTCTTCATCATCATTTAGAAATAGAAATACCAGATTATATTTTTGATGAATTATTAGAGTTATTAAATGAGGGAAAATAAATTTGAATAAAGTATTAAATTTACTTGGATTAGCAAGAAGGGCTGGTAAAGTGATTCTTGGGACTGATTCAGTTATTAAGGTTTTACCAACCAAACAAATAAAATTAATTTTTGTAGCAACTGATGCATCTGATGCTACATATGATAAAATTGATAAAAAAGCTTATTTTTATCAAGTACCTATCATAAATAAATATTCTACAGAGGAACTTTCAAAAGCTCTTGGCATAGAAGTTATTAAGATAATTGGAATTTCTGATTTAGGATTTGCTAAGGCTTTAAAAAAGGAAATAGAAAGAGGTGACTTTTAATGAAAGTTAAAGAACTTGCAGAAAATTTAAAGACAACCACGGTTGAACTCATTAACAAATTATCTAATGTTATTTTTACTGAAAAAATAACTGAAGAATATGAGGTTTCTAAAGATTTGGAGAAAAAACTTGCAAAAATGTATGGAGTTTCTTATCCTTTTAAATCAAATAAACCCAAATCATTAAATAGACCAGCTGTTAGAATTGGTTCAAATAAACAAGAAGATGAATTAAAATCAAAATCTTTTTCTAATCAAAAACCATCAAAGAGTTCTATACCAAATAACTCTAAACCTGTTTCCAATTCTTTAAAATCATCTGAAAAGAGGGAAAATCAAAAAAATTCTGTAATACAAACAAATAATAATTCACATAATAATAACAATAGTAATAGTAATAACAATAATAGTGGCAATAGTAAACAACAACCTAAAACAAATATAAAATCCCAACCAAGACCAAAATATGTTGAAGAGATTATTGTTCCTCGGGTTGATGAAAAAATATTAGAAAAATATGGTGACTATTTAGAAGAAGATGAGTATAATTTAACAAGAGAAACCAGAAGTGCTAGAGTCAAAAAAGCAGGCTCATCAGAAAATATTACAGATATCAAGCAGCGCAAAAAAAATAGCAATAAAAATAAAAATAATAATGCCAAAAAAGAAAAACGTACAAGCAATATGCCTAGTAATGATAAGTTAGAAGATCATGTTTTATATTTTGAAAGTGGTATGAGTGTTATGGAAGTTGCTAATGGACTGGGTGTTAGTGTTACGGAGCTTGTTAAAAAATTGTTTGTATCAATGGGAATTATGGCTAGTGCTACCCAAGCGTTAGATCGTGATACAATAGAACTGATTGCTATTGAGTATGATTTTGAATTGAAAGATAAAAAAATTACAGATATGACACGCTTTGATGAATTAGAAGTAGAAGATAAAGCAGAAGATTTATCTAGTCGTCCAGCAATCGTTACAATTATGGGACATGTTGATCATGGAAAAACAACGCTTTTAGATACTATTCGTTCTAGTCATGTTGTAA
>OHJU01001444.1_pt1 | contig 10702 bp, 7 predicted proteins | sample 1568711 | NCBI WGS metagenome assembly OHJU01 (sample SAMEA3879574, study PRJEB24766) | human gut metagenome | biome: human-associated habitat; feature: feces | place: USA | collected 1985/1987 | reverse complement strand
GTAACTATCTTCCTTTCCGATGGCGGAAGATTTCCGAGTTTTTCGACAGTCTCAAGAAATCCTGCGCGGCGTGAGCCGTGCAGGATTTCTTTCATCCCCGCAAAACAAATTAACGACCGCAAGCGTTAGCACACCAACAACCGCACAATGTATCATCTTTCAAAAATCTGCGCCGTCCTCGCGCGAACACCTGCAAATTATTTCAACGCAATAAAGAATCCGCGAATTTTCCGTGAATATCGTAACGAAAATGTAAAGAATTTTTGTACAAAGTGAGAATTGATTTTTTCTGCAAGATAATTATTATATTGAACGGAATGCAAGAGGAGTTGCGTCCTTTTGCTCCAAAACATTATGATGTATGAATAGAGGAGGAGAAAAATGGTTAGCTTTCTGATTTGTCTGGCCTTGCTCATCGGCGGTTATTTCGTCTACGGCAAGGTGGTGGAAAACACCTTCGGGCCGGACGACCGCGAGACCCCCGCTGTGAAGATCAACGACGGCGTGGACTATGTGGTCCTTCCCCAGTGGAAGCTGTTCATGATCCAACTGCTGAACATCGCGGGCCTTGGCCCCATCTTCGGCGCTATGCAGGGCGCTCTGTGGGGCCCCATCGTGTTCCTGTGGATCACCTTTGGTACGATCTTTGCCGGTGCAGTGCACGATTACTTCTCCGGCATGATGAGCGAGCGCAACAACGGCGCGTCCATCTCCGAGATCTCCGGTATCTACCTGGGCGGCTTCATGAAGAACGTCATGCGTGTGTTCAGCGTGGTGCTGCTGATCATGGTGGGCACCGTGTTCGCCGTGGGTCCTGCCGGCCTAATCGTCACCCTGTTCAAGAACGGCGGCTCCACCGGCATTGTCACCACCACTCTGTTCTGGCTGATTATCGTCCTGGTGTATTATTTCATCGCCACCTTTATTTCCATTGACAAGATCATCGGTAAGATTTATCCTATCTTTGGTATCTGCCTGATCATCATGGCCGTCGGCGTGGCCGTGGGCATCTTTGTCAAGCCTGAGTACACCATTCCTGAGATCTGGAATCACTTCGGTTCCATGCATCCCAAGGGAACTCCCGTGTGGAGCTTCATGTTCATCACCGTGGCCTGCGGCGCTATCTCCGGCTTCCACTCCACCCAGAGTCCCCTGATGGCCCGCTGCATGAAGAGCGAGAAGCAGGGCCACTTCGTGTTCTACGGCGCCATGGTTTCCGAGGGCGTCATCGCCCTGGTGTGGGCCGCTGCCGGCTGCGCTCTGTATGAGGTCACCGGCGGCCTGAACACCGGCCTGGCCGAGATTCTGGCCAATGGTCAGTCTGCCGCCATCTATGATGTCTGCGTCAAGACCATGGGCAAGGTAGGCGTGGCCCTGGCTATGCTGGGCGTGATTGCCTGCCCCATCACCTCCGGCGACACCGCCTTCCGCAGCGCCCGTCTGGTGCTGTCCGACTGGTTCAAGATCGACCAGAAGAAGTGGAAGAACCGTCTGCTGCTGTGCGTGCCCGTCCTGGGCGTGGGCGCCGTCCTGGGCGTGGGCAATGCCCTGGGCTTCATCGACTACACCGTTATCTGGCGTTACTTCAGCTGGACCAACCAGACTCTGGCCATGATCGTCCTGTGGGCCGCTTCCATGTACCTGTACTATGAGAAGAAGAACTACTGGATCACCGCCGTGCCTGCCACCTTTATGAGCGCCGTTTCCGCCACCTACTTCCTGCTGGGCAACGAGTGCCTGGGCCAGTTCATCAACCACAAGACCGCCGAGGGCGTCACCGTGTACAACACCGCCGTGGCTTATCCCATCGGCATCGCCGTGGCCGTCCTGTTCCTGGGTATCTTCCTGTACACCATCAAGAAGCGCCATACCCAGCCTCACTACGAGACGCTGGGCAAGTAATTCGCCCCTTTTTCACAACTTCGCAAAGCGGCAGGCCCCTCCTGCCGCTTTGCCCCTATGGGAGGAACTGCTATGATCTTTGCACCTGCACACCTTGGCAGCGTCACGCTGGATAACGAGACCCTGGCGGCGGATAAGAAGGGCTGCCGCCGCTTCGGCCCCTGCGGCGTGGGCGAAAAGGCCCTGTATCTCAACAGCTTTTTCATCGACCGGCACTATTATGTGGCGCTGTCCTCGGTGCGCCGCGTGTTCAAGCGTGTGGCCATGAGCAAGGGCGGCTTCACCGGCAAGGGGGCCTTCGGCTCCATCCCCTACCTGGTGGTGGAGTACGACGGCGGCGAAAAGCAGTGCAATTTCAAGCACGAGGAGGACGTGGACAACCTGCTGGCGCACCTGGCCAGGGTTTGCCCGGATCTGCCGCTGCAAAGCCGCAAGGTGGAGCAGCACATGGCCCAGCAGCGGGCCGAGAACGCCCGCCGCTATCTCAAGGAGCTGACGCCCCAGGCCCAGGCCGAAAGGGAGCGCCTGGAGCAGGCCCGCACCTTCCTGGAGGATCACACCAACCTGACCCGCCGCCTGTCCCAGGCGGCCAAGGCCAAGCGGGTCAATGACCGCTCCAACCCCAGCTATAAGTGGGTGGCCCTGGCCATCGTCATCGCCGGGCTTATTGCCTTGGTATACGGCGTGGTGTCCATGATCCGGGGCACCAACAGCGTGGGCATCTACTTTGCCCTGTTCGGCCTGGCGGCGGTGTTCCTGTTCTCCGGGGCCCATGTGCTGCCTACCGCCCGCAACAACAAAACGGCCCTGACCCGGGAGTGGGAGCAGGCCCAGGCGGACCTGGCGGCGGTGCTGCCGAAGGATTTCCCCCTGCCTGCCCGCTATGCCCACCCGGTGGTGCTGACCCGGATGATCCGCGTTCTGCGGGAGGGCCGGGCCCAGACCGCCGACGAGGCCCTGGACGTGGTGAAGCGGGACCTGAAGGCCCTGACCGCCGATGTCCAGGTGGAGCAGTGGGAGTATGACGAGGTGGTGGCCGTGAAGCCCATGTTCCTGCTGTCGGACTATCAATAACACAAAAATCTCCCCGCCCGGGGAGATTTTTTGCGCTTGACAAATACCCAGGAGGGGTATATAACTATAGATACCCCCACGGGGCTCCCAGCGGAAAAAGGAGCGCTCGCCGGAGGAATACAAGCGCCTGATCCACCGGCTCAACCGCATCGAGGGTCAGATCCGGGGCATCCGGGGCATGGTGGAGGCCGGGGCTTACTGTCCCGACATTCTGGTCCAGGCGGCGGCGGTGAACGCGGCCATCAACGCCTTCAACAAGGAGCTGCTGGCCAGCCACATCCGCACCTGTGTGGCCCAGGACATCCGGGACGGCAAGGATCAGGTCATCGACGAGCTGGTGACCACCCTGCAAAAGCTGATGAAATAGGAGTGGACCCAATGAAGCAATACAATGTCACGGGCATGAGCTGCGCCGCCTGCTCGGCCCGGGTGGAAAAGGCGGTGGGGAAGGTCCCGGGGGTCACGGCCTGCTCCGTGAGCCTGCTGACCAACTCCATGGGCGTGGAGGGCACGGCGGAGCCCTCCGCCATCATTGCCGCCGTGGAGGCGGCGGGGTACGGCGCCCAGTCGTCTCCCAGCGCCGACGAGCAGCAGCTGGAGGACCACGAGACGCCCCGTATCCGGCGGCGGCTTATCTGGTCCGTGGGCTTTCTGCTGGTGCTGATGTACTTTTCCATGGGCCACATGATGTGGGGCTGGCCCCTGCCGCCGTTTTACGACAACAACCATGTGGCCATGGGGCTGACCCAGCTGCTGCTGACGGGGATCATCATGGTCATCAACCAGAAGTTCTTCATCAGCGGCTATAAGGCCCTGTGGCACCGGGCCCCCAATATGGACACCCTGGTGGCCCTGGGGGCCACGGCGGCCTTCGGCTACAGCACCTATGCCCTGTTCGCCATGACGGCGGCCCAGGTCCGGGGCGATGAAGCCGCCGTCATGACCTATATGATGGACTTCTATTTTGAGTCCGCCGCCATGATCCTGACCCTGATCACCGTGGGCAAGATGCTGGAGGCCCGGTCCAAGGGCAAAACCACCGACGCCCTGAAAAGCCTCATGAGCCTGGCTCCCAGAACCGCCTCTGTGCTCCGGGACGGCCGGGAGGTGGAGGTGCCGGTGGAGCAGGTGCAGCAGGGGGACGAGTTCGCCGTCCGGCCCGGGGAGAGCATCCCTGTGGACGGCGTGGTGCTGGAGGGCTCCAGCGCCGTCAATGAGTCCGCCCTGACCGGCGAGAGCATCCCTGTGGACAAGGCCCCCGGCGACGGCGTGTCCGCCGCCACGGTGAACCAGTCCGGCTATCTCCGCTGCCGGGCCACCCGGGTGGGCCAGGATACCACCCTGTCCCAGATCATCCGCATGGTCAGCGATGCCGCCGCCACCAAGGCCCCCATCGCCAAGATCGCCGATAAGGTCTCCGGCGTGTTCGTTCCGGCGGTGATTTCCATTGCCGCCGTGACCACGGCGGTGTGGCTGCTGCTGGGCCACCCGGTAGGCTATGCCCTGGCCCGGGGCATCTCCGTGCTGGTGATCAGCTGCCCCTGCGCCCTGGGCCTGGCCACTCCTGTGGCCATTATGGTGGGCAGCGGCCTGGGCGCCAAAAACGGCATCCTGTTCAAGACTGCCGCTTCCCTGGAGGAAACGGGCCGGGTGCAGATCGTGGCTCTGGACAAAACCGGCACCATCACCAGCGGTCAGCCCCGGGTGACGGATATCCTTCCGGCGGAGGGCGTCACGGAGCAGGAGCTGCTGACAAACGCCCTGGCCCTGGAGCAGAAGAGCGAGCATCCCCTGGCCCGGGCTGTACTGGACCGAGCGGAGGGCCTGACAGCCCCGGAGGTATCGGATTTCCAGGCTCTGCCCGGCAACGGGCTGACAGCCAGGCTGACGGGCCGGACCCTGTGGGGCGGCAGCGCCGCCTATACGGCGGAAAAGGCCGCCGTTTCCCCGGAGCTGCAGGCCCGGACGGAGGAGCTGGCCCGGCAGGGGAAAACGCCCCTGTTCTTCGGGCTGGATGACCGGCTGCTGGGCATCATCGCCGTGGCGGATGTCATCAAGGAGGACAGCCCACAGGCAGTCCGGGAGCTGCGGAATATGGGTATCCATGTGGTGATGCTCACCGGCGACAACGAGCACACCGCCCGGGCCATCGGGGCCCAGGCCGGGGTGGATCAGGTCATCGCCGGGGTGCTGCCGGAGGGCAAGGAGGCCGCCATCCGCCGCCTGATGCAGCGGGGCAAGGTGGCCATGGTAGGCGACGGCATCAACGATGCACCAGCCCTGACCCGGGCCGACACCGGCATCGCCATCGGCGCGGGAGCCGACGTGGCCATCGACGCGGCGGACGTGGTGCTGATGAACAGCAGCCTGCCGGACGTGCCCGCCGCCATCCGGCTCAGCCGGGCCACCCTGCGGAACATCCACGAGAACCTGTTCTGGGCATTTTTCTACAATGCCATCGGCATACCCCTGGCCGCCGGGGTGTTCATCCCCCTGGGCCTGACCCTGAATCCTATGTTCGGCGCGGCAGCCATGAGCCTTTCCAGCTTCTGCGTGGTGTCCAACGCCCTGCGGCTGAATCTGTTCAAGCTCCGGGATAACCGGCACGATCATAAGAGAACCTATCATCTGAACAACGAGATCAAGGAGGAACAAGCTATGGAAAAGACACTGGAGATCAAGGGCATGATGTGCCCCCACTGCGAGGCCACCGTTCGCACCGCCCTGGAGGCTCTGCCCCAGGTTCAGGAGGCTCAGGTGAGCCACCAGACCGGCACCGCTGTGGTGACCCTCACCGGCCCGGTGGAGGACGACGTCCTGCGCCGCACCGTGGAGGACAAGGGCTACACTGTCACCGCCATCCGCTGACCCTACCGCCGTCCCTCCGCAGGGCGGGGCAAAAAAGCCTCGCAGACTGCAAGCCTTTTGTCAAAAATGGGCGAAGCCCATTTTTGACAGTATCAAGAAAAGCACGGCGCAAGCCGTGCTTTTCTCGTATAAATCTTCGGCTGAAAGAGGGTCCCAACAGCCGGATTCATCTTCAGGCTCTCTCCATGGCCTCCCGGAAGTCTCTCTGATCGGTGAAGATCTCCTGCTTGTAGGGGTTCTTCTTCTGTGCCTTGGCCCGCTTGATGATGCTGGCCAGGATCACCACGTTCACCACCAGCGCCACGATGGAGATCACGCCCTGGGCCGTGGGATTGGCCGCCGTGGGCCGGATGGCGGGATCCATGAAGCCGTTGGCATAGACGGAGGTGATGGTGCTGAACACGCTGTCATCCTGGAACAGGGGGAACACCTGGGCAAACATGCACCACAGGGCCAGGGTGTTGGCCCGGTTCTGGATCCAGCCGCCCTTGTTCCAGAAGTGGTTGGCAAAGGTGGGGGCCAGCAGCAGGGCCAGGCCGCAGTACCAGGAGTGAGTGGGCAGGCAGTTGTAGGTATACTCGAAGTTCCACAGGTCATAGGCCAGGATGTAGCACCAGGTCATGTCGGGCCACAGCATATCCTTCTGATCCTTGGAGGAATAGATACCCCACCAGGCGGTCATGCAGAAGATGTTGACGATACCGGCGATGCCGTTGACCCAGTTCCACCAGCCGCCGTACAGCCACACGTTCTCGGAGGACAGCCACCAACGGTCGCCGAACTCCTTCAGGGCCATGGCGCCCCGGATGCCGGACTCGAAGTCGCTGGCCACGGCGATGAGAATATTGATGGCCACAATGGCGAAGGGGAACACCTTGAACCACTCCGTCTTGCCGATGCTCCACTTATACTTGAGCATCATGAAGCCGATGCACCCGGCGGTGGCGGCGTACAGCTTGGCATAGTGGAACCAGCTGTTCATGTTGGTGTAGGTCTGGTTGTTCAGGGCCCACTCCGCGCCGGCCTGTGCACCGATGGCGATGGCGATGAAATACACCGTCAGCACGGCGGGCAGCACCAGAAAGCAGATGATGCCGCCGGTTTTGGTGCGGCGGGCGAACTCGTTGGCCAGCACCAGCCCCGTAAACACCAGCACAAAGCCCAGCAGCTGGTACAGGGCGGTCTCGCCATAGATCTGGAATAACATGTCCATTCCTCCTAAAAAATTTTCTGTCTCCTAAGCTCAGCCGCCTGGTCCAGCCAGAGAAGCCCAGACCATCGGCTATGTCGCCAATATAGCACAGGTTTCCTTAAAAAGTCAACTGTCACACGGAAGAAAGTGTTGAAAAAGCCGGAAAAAGCGGATATAATGGAACCAAAATCAGCTGTGGTATGTGGCCATACCACAGCCAGAGGAGGAAGCGCGTATGGAGTTTGAAAAGCTGGTGTCCCCATCGCTGAAGGACCTGTTCATCACCCACATCGAGGCCATGATCCTCTCCGGGGAGCTGCCGCCGGAGCGCCAGCTGGCCCAGTCCATGGGCGTCAGCCGGGCGGTGGTCAACAGCGGCGTGGCGGAGCTGGAGCGCCGGGGGTTTTTAGAGGTCCGGCCCCGGGTGGGCACCTTCGTCACGGACTATCGCCGGGCCGGGACCCTGGACACCCTGAAATCCATCATGACCTATAACCGGGGCCACCTGCGCAACGAGGAGATCCGCTCCATTCTGGAGGTCCGGGACGCCCTGGACAAGCTGGCGGCGGCGGGGATCATCGCCTGCGCCTCGGAGGAGGACATCGCTGCCCTGTTCCGGGCGGCGGAGGCCATCCGGGAGGCCGGGGACAACCGCCATGCGGCGGAGGCGGCCTTTGCCTTCCAGCATGAGCTGGCCATGCAGTCGGGCAACACCCTGCTGCCCCTGATCTTCCGGTCCTTCTATTCCTCGGTGCTGGTGCTGTGGGAGCGGTTCTGCGCCCTCAACGGCGTTTCCATGCTCTATGAGACCAGCGTCCGCCTGTGCCGCCACATCCGGGACCGGGACCTCTCCGCCGCCGTGGCCTGGATCGACTACTGCACCCGGGAGACCGTCTCCGGCAGCCGCCGGATATACTACTGATCCGGGAGCGGCAAAACCAATGTCACAAAAAGAAATCACCATCCCTCAAGGATGGTGATTTCTTTTTGGAGCAGGGTACGGGAGTCGAACCCGCCTTAACGGCTTGGGAAGCCGCTGTAATACCGATATACCAACCCTGCGATTTACTTACCGGGTTATTGTAGCATACCGGCGGCGGTTTTGCAACCGAAAATTGTGTCGAAAGGGCATGAACGTCTTGTCCCGCCGCATACCCATAGAAAAAAGCCTGGAGGGGACGCTATGAAACGAAAACTGACAGCGCTGCTGGCGGCGCTGTGCATCACCGCTGTGCTGCCGGTACACGCCGGGGCGGTGGACCTGCCGCTGACCTCCCGCGCCGCGGTGCTGATGGAAAAGACCACGGGACAGATGCTGTTCGCTCAGAACGAGCACGAGAAGCTGGAGCCGGCCAGCGTCACCAAGATCATGACGCTGCTGCTGACCATGGACGCCATCGACAGCGGCGCGCTGGCCTATGACGACGTGGTGACGGTGTCGGCCAACGCCGCCGGCATGGGCGGCAGTCAGGTCTGGCTGGCGGAGGGCGAGCAGATCACCGTGGAGGAGCTGCTGAAATGCGTGTGCGTGTCCTCCGGTAACGACGCGGCGGTGGCGCTGGCGGAGAAGGTCGCCGGCGTGACGGAGCTGTTTGTGGAGCAGATGAACAACCGCGCCAGGGGGCTGGGTATGGACGATACCCATTTTGCCAATCCCACCGGTCTGACGGCGGCGGGCCACGTCACCAGCGCCTATGACATTGCCCTTATGAGCCGGGAGCTGCTGACAAAGCACCCGGACATCCGCAATTTCACCACCATATGGACGGACAGCATCCGAAACGGCACCTTTGATCTGGCCAATACAAACAAGCTCATCCGCTGGTACGACGGCGCCACGGGGCTGAAGACCGGCTACACCGCCTCCGCAGGCTACTGCATCAGCGCCACGGCGGAGCGCGAGGGCATGGAGCTGATCGCGGTGGTCATGAAGGGGGAGACGTCCGACAAGCGGAATACCGACGCCAAGGCGCTGCTGAATTACGGCTTCTCCGCCTATACGCTGGTCTCCGCCGCGCCGGAGGAGCCGCTGCCCGCCCTGCCGGTGACCATGGGAGAGGCGGAGCAGGTAAGCCTGACGCTGCCGGAGACGGGCGTTACCGCTGTGGTGGAGAAGGCGCAGGCATCGTCACTGGAGTATCGGGTGGACCTGCCGGAGACGCTGGCGGCCCCGATACAGCAGGGCCAGCAGGTGGGAACGCTGACGCTGTGCAGCGGCGATACGGAGGTGCTGACGGTACCCATTCTGGCGGCGGAGAGCGTTCCGGGGCGCAGCTGGGGACGGATGTTCACCGATCTTTTGAAGCAGGCGGTGTTCCTGGCGTAGCGGAAAGGGGAAAAGCGGGGGAAAGTCCCGTTTTTCCCCTTGTATTTTCCCCGGAAACGTTGTACGATAGGGCAAATAGTTGCATTGCACCGACGAGGAGGTTTTAACATGATACAGGTCGATCTGCAAAATATCCGCAGCTTTATCCCACTGCCCTACGAGGCCGCGCTGTCCCCCCGCCTGCGTATCGCCCATGACCATCTGCAAAATGGTGATGGCGCCGGCGGCGAATTTACCGGCTGGGTGCGCCTGCCGGAGGACTATGACAAGGCGGAATTTGCCCGCATCAAGGCGGCGGCGAAGAAAATACAGTCCGACTCCCAGGCGCTGGTGGTCATCGGTATCGGCGGCTCCTACCTGGGCGCCCGGGGCGTCATCGAATGCCTGCGCTCGCCCAATTACAACCTGAAAAAGAAGAATACGCCCAACATCTACTTTATCGGCAACGGCCTCAGCTCCGACGCGCTGACCGAGGTGATGGAGCTGGTGGACGGCGTGGACTTCTCCGTGAACGTTATCTCCAAGTCCGGCACCACCACGGAGCCCGCCGTGGCCTTCCGCTTTTTCCGTGAGCTGCTGGAGAAGAAGTACGGCCCGGAGGAGGCCGCCCGGCGCATCTATGCCACCACCGACGCCCGCAAAGGGGCCCTGAAGGGCCTGGCCGACGATAAGGGCTACGAGGAGTTCGTGGTGCCGGACAACATCGGCGGACGGTACAGTGTGCTCACGGCCGTGGGTCTGCTGCCCATTGCTGTGGCCGGCATCGATATCGACGCGCTGATGGCCGGCGCGGCGGATATGATGCGCGAATGCGCCCTGGCGGACATGAACGCCAACCCCGCCTGGCAGTATGCCGGCGCTCGGTATGAGCTGTACCGCACGGGGAAGAAGATCGAGCTGCTGGCGGCCTATGAGCCCTGCTTCCGCTTTATGTCCGAGTGGTGGAAGCAGCTGTACGGCGAGAGCGAGGGCAAGGAGAGCAAGGGTCTGTTCCCCGCCAGTGTGGAGTTTACCGCCGACCTGCACTCCATGGGCCAGTACATCCAGGAGGGTGAGCGCCACCTGTTCGAGACGGTGGTGCGCTTCGGCCCCTCTCAAAACGAAAACCCCGTGCCCTATGACGAGGGCAACGGCGACGGCCTGAACTTCCTGGCGGGCAAGAGCATGGACTTTATCCGCCAGCAGGCCATGGACGGTACGCTGCTGGCTCATGTGGAGGGCGGCGTGCCCAACGTGACGCTGCGGACAGGATCCGTCAATGAGCAGACCCTGGGCGGGCTGATCTACTTCTTTGAGTACGCCTGCGGCCTGTCCGGCTACCTGCTGGACGTGAACCCCTT
>OHJU01001429.1_pt1 | contig 10787 bp, 15 predicted proteins | sample 1568711 | NCBI WGS metagenome assembly OHJU01 (sample SAMEA3879574, study PRJEB24766) | human gut metagenome | biome: human-associated habitat; feature: feces | place: USA | collected 1985/1987 | reverse complement strand
GCCATAGCCTTAGTAGTATTAAAGGAAAAAATATTTAATACTACTGACGCTACTAAAACGCCTGCCAGTATTATAGATAAATGTTTTTTCTTCAAAAATATCTCCTCCTAAAAAATAATTAAATATTAAATGACATTTTCCTTCTAATATTATTTGATATATCTCCTAATATCATTTTTACTCTTTGGTAAATAATATTCTATAGCTTTACTTGGAATATCAGTCCATTTACTACTAATATTATTTTTTTTACACATTAAATAAGCTTCTGTTCCTAATATTTCTTTAGTTTTTTCTAAATTCTCTTTCCTTACATTTTTGCTAACCTTATCATCATCAAACCACCCACAAAAATATATTTTGTTTGCTTCTTCTACATTTCTCTTGTATACTGCATAGTCACTCGGTTTCCATTTATTTTTGACATCTATTTTTTTAGGTATCTTCTTATTTAATTCGTTAAAAAAATATATTGTTTTAAATGGATTCTCTTTATTATATTTTAACCCTAATATTTCTATTAGTTTTAAATATTTATCTCCAATATTTATATCAATTATATATCCCTTAATTACGTTCAATTGAAAATAAAAATTTCTAGCTATAACTCCAATACATAATTTATAAGGAACTTCATCAGTAAAGAAAAAAACATCGAAAACTACATTGCTATAAGTAAATATAAATTTACTTCTTTTAACATCATTTATTTTCATTGAATTATGAAAATCTTTAAGACCATCTAATCTCATAAAAACTCCCTTTTCATATAACTATAACAAATCTGCTAATGTAAATTTAGAAAACTCATTTGTAAATTCATCTAATGCTACTTGCATTATTCCTTTAAGTTTACAGTTAGGATTTATGTATGGACAGCAATTATCTTTATTAAAACATTCAGCTATATTCAAATTACTTTCTGTTATCTTAAGTACTTCTCCTAAATTTATATCTCTCGGATCTAATCCTAATTTTATACCTCCTACTCTACCTTTCATAGATACAACTAAATCTGTTTTAGCTAATGTCCATATTATTCTTCTTAAATGATGTTCTGATATTTTCAATTCTTTAGATAAATCATCGAATATAAAAACTTTATCTTTATCCTTAGCTAAATGAATTAGAACTCTAAATGAATAGTCAGTAAATTTAGTTAAATGCATATAGATCCAATCACCTCCTTATCATACCTTTTAAAACAATTCATAGTTTCCATCTTCAAGTCTTTTATATATTTTAGCATAGTTCGTTTTATTAATTCCTGAAAACATAGTTAATTCATCTTTTACATCAATTATTATATCAGGCTCTTCATAGTCTTCTTCATAATCAGGATCATCTTTATCTACAGCATAATTTGATCTTACTTTTTCAGGTCCATTATAAACTTCTACATTTAAATCAAACATTAATGCAAACATTGATAACGCTCTTGCCAAATCTATTCTCATAATCATTTGTACATATCTATCATCACTATCTATATATGGCTCATCTATAACATGAAGCACATCTTGCTCATTATCTGCTTCGTATATTTTTCCTTCAAACTCAATAGCATATTTTCTTTTAGCTTTATCTAGGCTTTCTATTTCCCTTACCCAATCCGTATTTTTAGTTACCATAAATTCATCACTTCCTTTAAATACTTTCATTTATTAATTAATGAACAATATTTTCATAAATTAATTTATATAATATATTTTATTATTCAATTATTAATTTATGAATATTATTCATTTTCATTAATTATTTTATGAACTAATCCAACTGAACAAGAATACATTTCAGCTATTTCTTTAATAGTTTTACCTTGAATACGATAGAGCTTCATAGTTTCTTTTTCTTGAATTGTAAATCTTGATTTTCTTCCAGCTCCACGTTCATTGTGAATCTTTAAATCTATAGGTCTTTTTGTACTTTTCAATAATTTGTTTTCATCTTTTAATTGTTGAATTTCATCTTTTAATTGTTGGATTTCATTTTTTTGTTTTTCTATAATACGACCTCTCTCAACTGCTTCTATAGCATAATGTCCTTCTTGATAGTAAGCTGATCTACGTAATTGTTCCTCCAAGTCTTCTATATCTTTTAAAAGACGTTCATTTTGTTCTTTTAATCTTTGCACTTCACCCATACTATTACTCCATTCACAATTTAATTTATGAATACATTTTAACATATTTTACTTTTTTGTTCAATAATTAAATTGTGAACTTTCAAATATTAATTATTAAAAACATCTTTTTATAAAAGTGTCCTGGGATACTTCTATTTTTAAGCAATTTATCTATTAATTCACTCGAAAATTAATGCAAATCTATTGTTTCCCAAGACACATTTCTATTGATTATCTCCATTCATTTTTCTTCAGAACATTTAATATCATATCTTTATCTCTCTTTCTTGAGAAGGCTATATCTAAGAGCTCTATCATCTTTTCTTTGGTTCTTGTTCCTGAAGAAATCCTGGCATCTTTCAATATTTTTCCTCTATTTTTATAATTTTCATCTTCAGTATCTCTCCATCTTGCTTTTTCAGATGCATTTATTATTCCTGCAGCTAATTTTATGTTTGCCTGGATCTGCTTCGGATTAAGAGATCCATTAAAATATCTAAATTCAACGGTAGGAGCTCTATCTGTTGCTATATTTTTCAAGTTGATTCCATAATACCTATTCATTCTACTAACTCCTTGTGCCATTTCTATGACATCACTATCATTTTCCATTCTAAAAGCCATTCTATTAGCTTCTGCAGCTCTTTCACTAAAGCTAGTTGATAACTTGAAGCATTGCTTCTTATTCGGCCTAAATCTCCACCTGCAGCTTTGTATAAACACTCTTCATAGTTTTCTACTATCTTAAAGAATCGTCTCCAACGCTGGCGAGCGGTATCGAGTTTATTCATTCCTATATGAACATGTCCACCACAGGATTGATTTATTCTAGCTCCATGCCTTTTAGCAACTTCACATATTGCTTCAATTTGTCTCCAGGTTTCTGGAGTATCCTTTAGTATTGGTGATACTAATTCTCCACCTTGACTTCCTGAAGAAACACTTCCATCTCTTTCTAACTTCCATTTACTATTATCGCTTACCCTTGCATGATATCCTAATCTATAAGGTACTGCAGTAATTCCTAAATCATATAATTCACTTGCTATTGCATCTGCGTTTCCACCAACAAACTCTAGCTCAACTCCAAAGGTACTTGTATTACCATTTAGTACATTTTCATATTCATAATTAATAAGATCATCATTAATATTCTCATATGTTGTTTCAAAAGCATCTAAATTTTCAGAATAAAAAAAGCCATCATCTGTTGATGGGCCTTCCTGGTTTCTTTGTATTTCATCTCTTATATCTTGCTGCATCCTAGATATCATTACTTCATTAGCTTCCATATCTCTTATTTCTTCATTTCTTCCACGAGATCTTGAATCCCCTTCAACAACTATACTTTCACTTAACCTATTGTTTATTCTTGAAGCTAAATCATTAATTACTCCAGGACTCATTCCTGATCCTGAAGCTCCAATTGCTCCAGTTCCTGAGTTTGATTCCGTTGATATTGTATTACTTCTTCTCTTTGGCATAATTTCTCTCTCCTTTATCACTTGTATTTTTCTAAAAATGAAAATAAAAAAACAGACTAGTTAAACTAATCTGCTAATATATTCATTTTATGTTATAATTATATTGTTTTTATGCCGCAATGGGTGGTGCGGCGGTTGTACGTTTCCGCCTTTTGGCTATTGATAGTAATTTATTACTATAAAGCTATAAAGGTGGTGGTATTGATATGCTAGAAATTGCTTTAATAGGATCTATAAGTATAGTTCTTATTAGTTTGATATTAAAACATAATAAAGATTTTACTTTAGAAATTAATTTAAAACTTTTAGGTTTAAATATTAAGATTAATAGCAAAGAAAAAAGATATCCATCCCGCAAAGATTAATATCCTTTTTCTTTAATAATATCTTATTACTATCAATATCCCAATAGATAAAACGTTCTGGGACTAGCATCATATTTGTAGTACGATGCTAGTCTTATTTATATTATATCACTTTTTTATTATTTATAATACTAAATTTATCATTTGTTGAGATATTTTCAGTTTTTCTAGAGTATCCATTCTTCTATAAGCATTTTAACAGCTTTATCTTTATCAATATTAATGTTATTACATTTATCTATAAAGTCTTTATAAACTTCCTTAGGTAATCTAATACTTAATGTTCTTGTAGTTTCTTTTCTAATCTTTTTTGATTCCATTCCTTCTATAGTTTGTTTTTTACAGTGTCTACATCAACAATTTCTAAATAATTCTTGGCTTCATCTTCAGTTAAAAAGCTTTTATATACAGCATTATAGCCTAATACAAGTTTAGAACATTCATCCCAAGACCTAACTATTATATCTTTTATCCCAATCTCTTCTTTTATAGCATAAAACTTTTTAGGTTTAGATTTCTTTTTTTTATTATTTTTCCCCATAGAAAAATCCTTCTTTCATTTATTAATTATTTTAATTAATTCTTTGCTAAGTAAAATAATCCTTTTTAATCTTAATTTTTATATACTTCAAAATAAAAATCTAGATTCATTTGAAAAATTTCATCCTTAGTTATGGATCTATCTAGTTGTTTTTTATGTTTTATTGAAAAACCCTTTCTACTATTAACCCAAGCAGCTTGATGCATTATAGAAATTCTTCTATTTTCACTTATTTTCTTGATTTCTACAACTCTTTGAATCGAAGAAATACCTGCGATGATAATTTCTATGTCTTTTGATATTCTTGAAATCAAAATTTTATATCCAAGCAAATAATGTCTCCAGGCATTGCTTGCCTTTAATCTAGTATCAACGTTCATAAAGCTGAAAGCTATAGTTTTTATATTACTTCTATTAATTTCTTTAATCCAATACTCTAAATCTTCATTTGTGGCCCATATAACATCTAATACTGCTGGCAATCCTTCCTGGATCATTTCATTATAGACTCTTTTAGTCCGTTGAATATTATAAAGGTGTTCAGATCTTGGAGCATCTTCATAAAGTGAAAAATTTGGAGTTATTATTGCTTTAAAATTTTGCTTTTTAAGTTGCTTATATAATAATTTTCTATTTTCCCAAAAACCTTCTAAAGCTCTATCTTTAATATAAAATTCAGCTATTCCATTTATTTCTTCGGGTAAATTCAAAGTTCTTTTATATCCTTTCATATTGTATATTGGTGATATATTTTCTCCGTTGGCCGATAATAAAAATTCTCCATGAATTCCAACAGTATTATTTACTTTTGAAAAGTTAAAATTACTTTTAAGCTTGTCTGGCATAATTGGAATATATCCAGGTAAATCATAAAAAGAATTAGGTAATAAAACTCTATCATCTTTAATTTCTTTAATAATATTAAAGGTGCCTAACTTTCGTGGACACCTAACTAAACATCTTTTTAATTTTTCCTTGCTACATTTACAAAGTGATACATCACAAAGAGAGCATCCTTTACAAGATCCATCTATTTTTTTTGAGCAAGTATTACAATTTCTTATTTTACAAAGACTTATGCAAATTCCACCCATCTTTTGTTAAAACTCCTTCACTTTCATTTTTTAATTCTTTAAATTGCTCCTCTATAATTTCACTTATATTTAATATCTTTATCAAATTATCAGATGAAATTTTATCTAAATTATTTTTCATAAGTTGTAGCTGCCTTGTTATAATTCTTGCTTCTTTTAAAAATTCAACTACAGCTAAATCGTCATTCTTGAATATTTTCATTTTTTAATTTTCCTTTCTTAAGATTTATAAATATATATACTACAGTGACCATATTATTTTAATATAGCCACCTTTATCTTTATTTTTTATAATAATTAAAATACAATCACTTATTCATTAATCTCATTTACTTTTGCATATTGAATATTATTTATATATTTTATAAACTCATCTCTTGTTTTTTCAGTGATATATACTTTAGCTGGCAAATTTAAAAGCTTACATTTAACAAAAGTTGAATATCCAATAATTAATTCATATTCATCAGTATCTTCAATCTTTTTTACTACTACTATTCCTATCGATTTATTTAAATCTACAATAGATTTTTTAGCATGAATATTATTAATAATTTTAATTTTATCCATCTTCATTTCTATTAGGCTATCATTTAATCCAGGAATATATTCACTCCAATTAGGTTTATATATTATCTCACAAGATTTCTTTGTAGCATTATTATCCATTAATGCTTTTTCTTTTAACCTTTTTTTTCTTTCTATTATACTCTGTAATCTTTCTTCAGTATTAATTATTGACGACACCTTAAAAAATAAGAATGGAATATCTTTTTTATTTTTTCTTATTTGAATTATTCCCTTTAAATTAAATAAGAGCTCTTTGTAATTAAACTTATTTATATATTCATAATGTTCATTGCTTAATTCTAAATAGATAATACTTTCAAGATTTTCTTCACCTATAATAGCTTTACTTACACAACTATATGTATTTTCATTTACTTTTGTAAAATCAGAATCTATCTTACAATCTTTTAACTTGATTTCTTTTATTTCCATAACAGATCTCTTCCTTTCTTATTCTTCGCTATTTATTTTTTCTACTCTCTCATTTGATTTTGAATTTATTTTTTCATATAACTGACTTTCAATTTTCTTTAATATTTCAGGATTTTCCTTTAGATATTCTTTCCCTTTTTCTCTCCCTTGTCCCAATCTTTCTTCACCATAACTAAACCAAGCTCCACTTTTAGTTATAATATTTTCTTTTACACCAATATCTATAATTTCACCTATTCTATCTATTCCTTTTCCATACATAATATCAAATTCAGCTTGTTTAAATGGTGGAGCAACTTTATTTTTAATTACCTTAACTCTTGTTCTATTTCCTACTACACCTTCTCCTTGCTTAATAGAATCTATCTTCCTTACATCTAGTCTAACAGAAGAATAGAACTTTAATGCTCTTCCGCCTGGTGTTGTTTCTGGATTTCCAAACATTGTGCCAACTTTCTCTCTAAGTTGATTTATAAAAATGACAATACAATTGTTCTTTTTAATAAGACCTACCAGTTTTCTTAATCCTTGAGACATAAGTCTTGCTTGAAGCCCAATATGAGAGTCTCCCATTTCTCCGTCTATTTCTGCTCTAGGAACTAATGCAGCTACTGAATCAATTATAAGTACATCTATAGCTGAGGATTTTATCAAAGCTTCAGCTATTTCTAAAGCCATTTCTCCATTATCAGGCTGAGAAATTATAAATCTATCAGTATCTATTCCTAGAGATCTGGCATATACAGGATCCAATGCATGCTCTGCATCTACCATTGCTATTTCTCCACCATTTTTTTGTGCTTCAGCAGCAATATGTAAAGCTAGAGTAGTTTTACCTGAACTTTCAGGCCCATAAATTTCAATTACTCTTCCTCTTGGAACACCACCTATTCCTAAAGCTAAATCTAACCCAATAGACCCAGTTGATATAACCTCAACTTCTTCATTTGATTTAGCTCCTAGGAGCATTACAGCTCCTTTACCGAAAGCTTTCTCTATATCAGCCATAGCTTTTGATATTGCTGTGTTTTTTTCGCTACTAAGGTATGGAATATTTACCTCAGATAACCCATTATTCTTTACTACATCTTCTTTTTTAGCCATTAATTTTTCCCCCTTATTTTTGAATTTAATATCATGCTTATTTGCTCTTCTTCATTAATTTTTTTCTTTAGTTTTTCCCCAGAATAATAAAAGGTTTTATCTATTGGTTTACGTTTCTTTTTTTCTTCCCTTTCTAATATTTCTTTAAACTTTTTATTCATAAATCCTCAACCTCCCTAAAAATATTACTTAAACCCTTTTTTTATTATTAATCCAATTGGCTAAATCAATAACCTTACGACTTTATTAAAAATTTTTCGCACCGCCCCAGTGGCTACCGCCTTCCATCGATAGGAACCCTTCGACAAGCTCAGGAACCCAATCGACTCCAGTTGGTCTACTGATGAAGGAATATCTCTGTTCTGTTTATTACTCTTTATACAATATCCTCGTATATGATACTCGTTTATTAATAAAAAATATCCTTAGCTTTTTAAGTATTGTTAGTATATCCCTTAATTTATAAATAAATCTCTGAGGAATTCCCTTCGGGAATCCCTATAAATATTATATTTAGATGGTCAGAAAAAATATATAGGCTTAAGCCTTGCTTTTACTAACTTTATAGCTGTTTTAAAACTTGATTTTTTCACCAATCAGTGTAAATTTTACTTATATTGGTAATTTGTTTTGTCATTTTTTATTATCTTTCTTTCAGTTTATTCTCTCGTTATTTCTGAAGTCTTTCGTCGTCTTTATAATGCTTTTAATTCCTTCATAGAGCTTATTAGATAGCTTGTACATTGCTTTAATAACTTATACCTTTATTCGTATTTTGATTGAACTTCGCCTGAAGTATTTCATTAAAATTTTTATGACCATAAAAATTTTAGCCTTAAAGTACTAATATTATTTATTTCAAGGTGGTGATCCTCGCCTATGTTTTATATCTTGAGTTTTACTTAAAATATAAATTTCACCTTTTTCTTCTTTAATATTTGTACCAGCTTCTAATTTTTCAAAATTGAATTTTAATTGTGTTCCGTTTACTACCTTCTTTTCTTCTATAAGCTTTTCCAACTCTTCTTTTGTAACTCTTTTTGTTTCTTTTACTTCTTCTAAGTTTATTACTTTTCTTGATTTATAATATACTGTAAATCCATTTTTATTTTTTGTTAAAAAGCCTAACTTCTCTAAATTATTTAAGAAATTATAAGCACTTCTCTCACTTTTAAAAGCTAGATATTCTGCGATTTTAACTGTATCTAAGCTAATGAAAGCTCCATACTCGTTTCCTGAATAGGATTTTACTATTAACATTAATACCTTTCCTATTTTTTGTTTTAAAATATCAAAGGCTTTATCTATATAATCTATTGGTAATCTATAAATAGCATTTTCTCTCTTTATAATTACTCTATGTAATCCATCTTTCTTTTCTAATCTTCCACCAGTCTTTTTAACTAATTCTTTTAATGCTCTTTCATTTATTTTAGCTTCTTCTAAGCTGAAATACTTTCCTAAAAGATTACCTTTTTCTAATTCTAAATAGAGTCTAAAATGACGCATTGCTCCCTTATTGTTATAAATATCTTCTATAATCTTTCTTGATATATATATGCTATTTATTGCCTTTCCACAAGACTTACAATTAAGCTTTAAACCTTCTTCTTCAAATAACATTTTTACCTTGTCACAAGAAAAGTTAGTATTGTTATTCAATATTGATTTATATTTGCTACAAACTGCTCTTAAGCTTTCATCATGTCTCCACTCTATAGCCTTTCTTTCTAATATTTCTAATATTTCCTTTTTACTATAATTTGCTTCTTTTAAGCCTAAAGCTATAGTAACTAAGAAGTTGTTTCTATTACCCTTTTCCATTAAAGGCATGTCTATTAAAGCCTTAACACATTCTTTATTACATACTGAAGCTCCAGGTAAAGATAATACTTTCTTATTATTTTTTAATGCTTTTTCAATTTTCCTTTTAGAATTTTCATATAATTTAGTCATCTTAAAGGAAGTAATACTAGGTAACACTAATTTCCTTATGTCTCTTTGCTTTCTAGTTAGTTGAGCTCTAGTTTTCTGTCCTGTCATTAGCTCCATAAGCTCATTTACTGTAATATAATTTACATATCCACCATTGTAATAACTTCCTGGTGTTTTTATTAATCTATAGCTAGAATTAACTACACTTTCATCCACATATTTTAAACTTACATTTTCTTTTATGGTCCTATACATATCTGTATAAATTCTATGTATATGCTTTCCAGATTTTAAATTGAAAGTCTTAGGATTAACCATTACATAAATGGATTTTGAATTATTTATAATAATAACTATATCTTCTTCATTCACATCTAGTTCATAAATTAAATATTGAATATATTGAGCTGCTTCTAAAGCAACTTCATATTGTTCTTTTTTCTTTCTAGATTCAAATTCTAAAGTAAAGGGATAATATCTATCATCTAATTCTTCAGATCTTATATTTCTTTTTTGCTTATTTAAATAAGTGCAATGGCCTTGAAGACTAAAATGACTTAACTCCTTATTCCATCTATTTTTAATAGGATAAGCTAATAATTTTTCTATATGTGTTTCATGTTTCTTTTCTGCTCTTTTTTGTGCAAAGGGGCCTTGAACTACTTCATGTATTCCAAAAACGCTTTTAAACTCTCCATTTTTATTGGTATACTCGTATATAAACATTTGCTTAATAAAATTCCCTATAATCTTCATGGCCATTACACCTCCTTTCAATCTAATAAAAAATTTCAATAAAAAAACTCCTAGGTACAAAATACCTAAGAGTGCATATATCAAAATCTTATTTTTCTTAGTAATATATAAAATAATGAAATCACCAAATTTTATATATTGCTTTACAATTAATCTTATGCTATTATGATATTAACAATGATTAATTGCAAAAAAACAAGTTCTAACAGCTGTTCTTGGTACGCTTCTACCACAGTTTCAGTATATAAAATTAAATGTCTGCAAACATTCGATTTTATCGTTTGAACTTTTTTTATTAGAAAACTTTATATTTTAATCAAATTATATATTTTATAATAATTTGATTGCCAGTAGCAGCGTTTTTAGCGTTGCTACTTTTAT
>OHJU01001428.1_pt1 | contig 10788 bp, 6 predicted proteins | sample 1568711 | NCBI WGS metagenome assembly OHJU01 (sample SAMEA3879574, study PRJEB24766) | human gut metagenome | biome: human-associated habitat; feature: feces | place: USA | collected 1985/1987 | reverse complement strand
TCAGTAAAGTCCCCGTTTGCGTTTCTTTCGGCAATAATCGCGTCAACCGCCGCCTCGCCCACATTCTTGATTGCCATAAGCCCGAAGCGCAGATTTTCACCCTCGATACTGAACTTTGTTTTGGATTTATTGATGTCGGGTTGAAGGACTTTTATGTTGATTGTGTTAAGGTAATTTACGTAGTTTTTGACCTCGTCCGCGTTCGTGATACGGTTGTTCAGAACGGCGGCAAGGAAGCACAGCGGATAATATCTTTTCAGCCACGCCGTCTGATAAGTAATGACCGAATACGCCGTTGCGTGCGACTTGTTGAAAGCGTACGCGGCAAACTTCGTGATTTGTTCAAAAAGTTCCGACGCGATCTCTTTCGGCATACCGCGCGCCACCGCGCCTTCGATAATAACGTTGCCTTCTTCGTCCTTTTTGCCGTTGATGAAAATGTCTTTGTTCGCCGCCATTTTCGCGGCGTCCTTTTTGCCCATTGCGCGGCGAAGTTCGTCGGCTTTTCCGAACGAGTAGCCCGCAACTTCCCTTGCGATGTTCATAACCTGCTCCTGATACACGATACAGCCGTACGTAACTTTCAGGGAGTTTTCAAGCATCGGGTGCAGATAATGAATGTGTTCGGGATGGAATTTGCAATCGATATAGTTCGGGATAAACTGCATCGGACCCGGTCGATAAAGCGCCACGCCTGCGATAATTTCTTCCAGACAGTTGGGTTGAAGTTGCATCATGAACTTTTTCATACCTTCCTGTTCAAGCTGGAAAACCGCTTTCGTTTCGCCGTCGGAGATGAGTTTATAAACGTTCGGATCGTCAAAAGACAGCTTGCCGAGATCCGGCCGTTCCCCCGTGGTTTCTTCCACAAAGTCAAGCGCGGCTTCGATATCGGTAAGGGTGTTGAGCCCAAGAAAGTCCATTTTCAGAAGCCCCAGCTCCTCCAGTGTCGTCATGGTAAACTGGGTGACGATGGAACCGTCGGAGCCTCTGGACAGCGGCACGAATTCATCCGCCGACTTCTGACAGATGACCACGCCCGCCGCATGCATGGAGGTATGTCTGGGCAGTCCTTCCAGACGCTTACACATATCGATCAGATGATGCACCTGCTCATCCTCCTGATAAAGCTTTCGGAATTCCGGGTTCATTTCCAGCGCTTTGCTCAGGGTGATGTTCAGTTCATTGGGCACCATCTTGGCAATGGAATCCACGAACGCATAGGGCAGATCCATAACACGTCCCACATCACGGATGACACCCTTGGCTGCCAGGGTACCGAACGTAACGATCTGCACCACCTTGTCGTTGCCGTATTTTCTGCCCACATAATCGATGACTTCCTGTCTCCGTTCGAAGCAGAAGTCCACATCAATATCGGGCATGGACACACGTTCCGGATTCAGGAAACGTTCAAACAGCAGATTATAATGAATGGGATCAATGTTGGTGATCTTCAGGCAATATGCCACGATACTTCCCGCAGCGGAACCTCGTCCCGGTCCCACCGGAATCCCGTGCTCTTTCGCATAGTTGATGAAATCCCATACGATCAGGAAATAGTCCACATATCCCATTCTGCGGATGACACCCAGCTCGTAATCCAGACGTTCCCGCAGGGTCTGTCCGGTCTCCCCGGCAGGCTGGTCACCGTCACCGTAACGCTCTGCCAGTCCGTCATTACAAAGCTTGTTCAGATAGCTCCAGGAATCATAACCTTCCGGCACATCGTATTTCGGCAGCTTCGTCACGCCAAACTCTATCTCCACATTACAACGGTCTGCAATCCTCTGGGTATTCTCCACGGCCTCCCATGCATAGGGGAACAGTCCCTTCATTTCCTCTTCGCTCTTGACGTAATACTGACCGCCCTCATAACGCATGCGATCCTCGTCCGCCAGCTTTTTGCCGGTCTGCAGACACAGCAGAATATCGTGGGGAATCGCATCCTCAGCATAGGTGTAATGCACATCGTTGGTGGTTACCAGCGGAATGTCCAGTTCTCTGCTCATCTGGAGCAGTTCCATATTCACGGTACGCTGCTCCGGGATACCGTGATCCTGCAGTTCCAGAAAATAATTGCCCTTGCCGAAGCAGGCCTCGTATTTGCGGGCTGCTTTTCTCGCTTCGTCCTTCATTCCCTTCAGAATAAACCGGGGCACTTCACCTGCAAGGCAGGCAGACAATGCGATAATTCCCTCGTGGAACTCCTGCAGCACTTCCATGTCCACACGGGGTTTATAATAATATCCTTCCGTAAAGCCACGGCTGACGATTTTCATGAGATTCGCATAGCCGGTATTGTTCTCCGCCAGCAGCACCAGATGATGATAACGTTCTTCCCCGCCGGTCAGTTCCTTGTCAAAACGGGAATTCGGAGCCACATACACTTCGCAGCCCAGGATTGGCTTGATCCCCGCTTCTCTGGCTGCCCGGTAAAAATCGATCACGCCGTACATAACACCATGGTCGGTGATTGCCGCGCTGTCCATGCCCAGCTCCTTGACCCTGGCTACATACTCCCTGATCTTGTTGGAGCCGTCTAACAGCGAATATTCTGTATGAACATGAAGATGTGCAAATGCCATTTTGTCGTTCCCTTTCTAGTGCAGTTCTTTTGCTTTTCTGACGCATTCCTCGTAAGTTGCTCCCACCTGTTCCCTGTGGTAGCCGGGAGCCAGCATCGCCGCGAAATACAAGGTCTCCAGTGTCTCTTCCTGTGCCGGTGTGGGATGGGAAGGCACCACCACACGGGTGCTCCAGATCAGCATACAGCCCGTATATTCCACCATGAAAAAAATGGGCTCCATATTTTTCTCCATACGGCTGTTCAGTGTCAGTTTATCTTCGCCGGAGATTTCCTCCAGCTTTTTGATATGAGAAGGCTGTGGCTCTTCCACACTGCCGTTCGGCAGGATCACGCACTCGCAGGGATCCATATCCTCTCTGTGTGCATTGATAAATTCCATGACAGTCATTCTCACACCTCCTTTGTTCCGTCTGTCAGTCTGTCTGTTCTTCCGCCCGGACCGCCCAACGCATCTTCGTGGAACGGGCTCTGCCGTTCTGTACACATTCCTCCGCAGAAGGGCGGATCACGTCTTTCGCATAATCGGCATAAATGCCGTTCCGGTAGCCTTCCTTCAATGCCTGCTTCACCAGCTTGTCTTCGCCGGAATGGAAAGTCAGGATAGCTACTCTTCCGCCAGGTTTCAAGGCTCCCGGCAGCTTTTCCATAAATTCATATAACACTTCAAATTCGCGGTTCACATCAATACGCAAGGCCTGAAAAGTTCTCTGACAGGTCTTTTTGATGGTATCCTTTTTCTCCTTCTCCGGGAGAAAATCAAGGGTCTTTTCGATGACTTCCCTTAATTTTGTAGTAGTATCGATCCGGTGTCCTTTACGGATCTCATCGGTGATGGCCTTCGCCAGTTCCTCGCAGTAGGGTTCGTCGGAATTCTCGTAAAGCATTCCCGCCAGTTCTTCTCTGCTGATGGTATCCAGGCGCTCTGCTGCACTGATTCCTTGCTGCTGATTCAGTCTGAGATCTAGCGGACCGTCCACCTTGAAGGAAAATCCTCTGCTGGGATTATCGATCTGCATGGAAGATACTCCCAGATCCGCCAGAATAAAATCAAATCCTCCGACCTCTTTTGCGATCTCATCTATGGTACAGAAATTCTGTAATCTGATGGTCAGAATCTCTTCTCCGTAACCGGCCTCTGCCAGTCGTTTCTTCGTCTTGGCAGACTCCTCCGGATCTACGTCTGTGGCATAGATATGCCCACACCCCTGCAGCTGCTCCAACATGGCTTTCGTATGTCCACCGTAGCCCAGTGTTGCATCAAATCCGGTCTCTCCCGGCTGGATCTTCAGGAAATCCAGGATCTCCTTCACCATAATAGAGATATGCATGCCTGCGGGAGTGTTTCCCTTCTGAATCACATGGGCAATGGTATCTCCGTATTTTTCGGGCTGTAATTCCTTATATTTTTCCTCAAATTTTCTGGGGTATTTCCCTTTATAACGCACCCGGCGCTTGTGGGGTGTCTGTTCCTGATCCATTCCCATGATTACCTCATTTCACTCATTTTGTTCCAGTTCTGTTCCCTGTAATTATATCGCATATCAGATATCCTTGTCCACTTCCTGTCAGAGAAAAAAAGCAGGCATCGTTGCCGATACCTGCTTTTCCAGCTGTACTATATTTTTCTCAATGTCTCAGCCGTTCTTATTCCTGAGGAAGAATAAACTTGCTGATCAGCTCATCCAGAGAGATTGCCTGTGCAGACAATTCCTGGCTGGTAGCGGAAGATTCTTCTGCGGTAGCGGAGTTGGACTGTACTACCTCGGAGATCTGGTTGACACCCTGTTCTGCCTGATCCATGGCATTGGCCTGGTCCTTGGAGATCTCGCTGATACTGCGGGAAGACTCTGCAATCTTGCCGATACCGTCTACTACGATCTCGATGGAAGCAGCAGCGCTGTCTGCAGCCTGGTTGCCTTCCTTGATCTCCTGCATGGAACCTTCAATCAGGTCTCTGGTATCTACAGCAGACTTGGTACTCTGCTCTGCCAGCTGACGGATCTGGTCAGCAACCACAGCGAATCCACGGCCTGCCTCACCTGCTCTGGCTGCCTCGATGGAAGCATTCAGGGACAACAGGTTGGTCTGGGATGCAATATCCTCGATTTCAGAAATGATATTGCCGATCTTGTTGGAAGTATCACTGATTCTGGCCATAGCATCCACCATAGCCTTCATCTCTGCTCTGCTGTTATCTGCTTCGTTTGCATATTTTCTGGCCTGCTCATAGGACTCCTGTGCCTGTTCAGCAGCCTGCTCAATATTGGAAGTAATGTTGGTAATGGTAGCCTGCAGTTCTTCTACGGCACCTGCCTGCTCGGTAGCGCCCTCTGCCAGATTCTGGGAAGCATCTGCCAGGTTAGCTGCACCTGCGGATACCTGCCTGGAAGACTCCTCGATGGAACGCAGTGTCTGAACCATCTGTGTCTTCATGTTACGGATAGACAGAAACAACTGTTCAAAATCACCCTGATACATATCCGGGTTCTTGGAAGTGATGTTGTAATTGCCGTTTGCCATCTGGCTCATAACTTCTCCGGTGTCGGCAATGACAAAACTCAGCTTTTCTGCCATTTCATTTGCAGAATGAATCATGTCAGCGATCTCATCCTTACTGTTCAGTGTCGGGAACGGATCGGACAGGTTACCCTGTGCAAAAGTCTCCAGACGCTTTGCCAATGCATCCAGCGGTGCTGCGATTCCCTGAGAGATTGCATGTTCCATTCTCGTTGCAATGATAATTGCCAGCACGATCACACCAACAATGATAAGCAGGAAGATAAATCCCATGATATTCAGTATGGAAGAAAGGGAATCTCCTTCACGGACATTCTCGTTCATAAGTTCACGCATGGTATCATAAATTTCATTATAAAGCGGTGCTACCTGATTCTGCATCAGCTCCTGTGCCTGCATACGCTTCTCTTCCATATCCACCTTACCGGTATTAATGGCCTGCTGATCCAGCTCCCAGTACTGCTGAATCTGCTCATTTACCTGATCATACAGTTCCTTCTCCTTTGAAGAAACAACAGTCTCGCCGACAACTTCCCAGTATTCAAGAAAAGCCTGCTTCTTCTCATCGTGAGTCGTGATCAGACCGTCCACCAGATCCGGGTCGTTATATCCTATGATTCCACGGGTTGCGGATCTTACATCAGTGAATACAGTCATGGCCTTACCGATATCTCCCTGTGAAAAACCGTAATTGGTCAATGCATGCTGATAGCGGTTCATGGTAACGATCATTGCCAGTGCTCCGAGCACTCCTGCAATAGATGATATAACTACAATAATGGCAAAAGCTTTTTTCAGGCGCTGCCTGATTTTCAAATTTTCGAACATTTTCCTCTCCTTACTATTGGTTGATAACAAGTCATATTATAATATTGTAACATTTTGTAAAAATATGTAAATAACTTTTTTAATTTCGATTATATTTTTATATTTTATTTGTCTTTTCCCTGTTTTCCGTGTGTGGCGGATCAATATTCTCCATTAAACGCATTCACTGTATACACAGAAAACTCTCCTCAACAGAATAACATCTGTCCGGAGAGTTTTTCATAGTAATAGTAATATAGGAGATTATAATGCTTTTTTGATGGCTGCCATCAGTTCGTCATAGGTCTCATAGGCTGGAAGCTCCGGATGATCTTTTTTGATCTGTTCGGTACTCTTGAACAGGAAGCCTGCCTTGCTGGCCTGAATCATACCCAGATCATTGTGGCTGTCTCCACTGGCGATGGTCTGGAAGCCGATGGACTGCAGCGCCTTCACCGTAGTATACTTGGAATTCTCCACACGCATCTTAAATCCGGTGATCTCACCATTATCCGCTACTTCCAGAGAATTACAGAAAATTGTGGGATATCCTAGTTTCTTCATCAGAGGACCGGCAAACTGTGAAAAGGTGTCACTGATAATGATGACCTGGGTAATGGAACGCAGCTCATCCAGAAACTCCTTCGCCCCGGGGATGGGGTCGATCTTTGCGATAGTCTCCTGAATCTCCTTCAGTCCCAGACCGTGTTCCTTCAGAATACCAAGTCTCCATTTCATTAATTTATCGTAATCCGGCTCGTCTCTGGTGGTTCTCTTCAGTTCCGGGATTCCGCTGGCCTCCGCAAAAGCGATCCAGATCTCCGGCACCAGTACTCCCTCCAGATCCAGGCATACAATATTCATATCCATCCTTATGTCCTCCCAGTAAATTCAAATGTATTTGTGACAAGTATACCCCATTTTACCTTTTTACGCAACCTTTTACTTTATTGTTGTAACGTGTTCTTGTAATGCAGTTGTAAATTTTTCTCAGATATATCATCATACGCACACAATTTTGAAACGAATATTTCCATGTGTTTTACATATTTTCGTTTCATGTCGTAGATGCCAAAGAGTGCCGCTTCACATTGTTTTCTGAAATTTGCTTGTAAATCCCACTTTTTTTCTGTTATTTTTGTGACATTTTAACTGTTTACTTTGTTCTATATGTGTTATAATAACCATAGTGCAAAAAGAACTTCTACAAGCTCTCATCTACACGAAACAAACGTAGAGATCGAGGAGGTCATCATTATGTTGACATTAAAAGCTGAAAAAAGAAATCCTGACGAAAAAGCAAAGAAATTAAGAAGAGACGGTTTTATCACCGGTGTTTTGTACGGAAAAGAAATGAAAGAGAATGTTTCCCTGAAATTCACAGAGAAGGATGCATCCGCTTTTATCAAGAATGCAAAAGAAGGCACCCAGGCTTATCTGGAACTGGATGGTAAGAATGTAGATGTTCTGGTAAAAAATATTGATTTTGATCCTCTGACCAAGAAATATATGGCTCTGGACTTTCAGGCTCTGGTAGCCGGCGAAATCGTATCCGCTACTGTTCCCATTGTCTATGTGAACGAAGACAAGGTACAGGGTATCTTCGAAGCAGAATTGTCCGAGGTGCATTACAAAGCAGATCCCGCACATCTGCTGGAGCCCGTTGAAATTGATCTGGCCGCTCTGCCCCAGACTACGAAGACCATGTATGTCAAGGATCTGAAGCTGGAAGAAAAAGGTGTGCATGTCACTACCTCCGGAGAACAGCAGCTGTTCCATATCGGAGAGTATGGACAGGAAGAGACGGACGAGACCGAGGAGACAGAGGAAACCAAATAAAACGCCATGCTTCATTCATACATGTGCCGCATAAAAATCAAAACAGGAACTGTTCCCTGTGAGTAAACTCCCGGGAACAGTTCCTGTTTCATTTTTGCATGGCTCGTAACTATGCCAGGTATTTCTTCAATAAATCCACCTTGTCCAGCTTCTCCCAGGGCAGATCCACATCGGTACGTCCAAAGTGGCCATAGGAAGCGGTCTGCTTGTAGATAGGTCTGCGCAGATCCAGCATCTTGATGATGCCTGCGGGTCTTAAGTCGAAGTTCTCACGAATGATCTCCACCAGCTTATCATCATGCAGTTTGCCCGTACCGAAGGTATCTACCATGATGGAAGTAGGATGTGCCACACCGATAGCGTAAGACAGCTGGATCTCACACTTTTCAGCCAGTCCTGCCGCTACGATATTCTTGGCAACGTAACGTGCTGCGTATGCCGCACTTCTGTCCACCTTGGTGCAGTCCTTGCCGGAGAATGCTCCGCCGCCGTGACGTGCATATCCACCGTAGGTGTCTACGATGATCTTACGGCCGGTCAGTCCGCTGTCGCCGTTAGGTCCGCCGATTACGAAACGTCCGGTAGGATTGATGAAGAACTTGGTGTCTGCATCGATCATGTCTGCGGGCAAAACAGGATCGAATACATACTTCTTGATGTCCTCATGGATCTGCTCCTGAGATACATGTTCGTCATGCTGGGTAGACAGAACGACTGCCTCCAGACGAAAAGGCTTGCCATTCTCATCATACTCTACGGATACCTGACTCTTTCCGTCGGGTCTTAAATAGGAAAGTGTACCATCCTTACGAACCTTGGTCAGCTGTCTGGTCAGCTTGTGTGCCAGAGAGATGGGATACGGCATATATTCCGGTGTCTCATCAGAAGCATAACCGAACATCATTCCCTGATCTCCTGCTCCAATGGCATCGATCTCCTCATCGCTCATATTGTTCTCTTTTGCTTCGAGCGCTTTGTCTACACCCATAGCGATATCGGTGGACTGTTTGTCAATTGCAGTTACAACAGCGCAGGTATCTGCGTCAAATCCGTATTTTGCACGGTCGTAGCCGATTTCGCGAACGGTATCACGTACAACCTGCTGGAAATCAATGTGTGCGTTGGATGTAATCTCACCCATTACCATAACGTATCCTGTTGTAGTACAGGTTTCGCAAGCTACACGGCTCATCGGATCCTGCTCAAGCAGCGCATCCAGAATCGCATCAGAAATGGCATCACAGATTTTGTCCGGATGTCCTTCGGTTACAGACTCAGAAGTAAACAGTCTTTTTTCCATTCTTTTTCTCCTTTTTTTTCTTCTCTTCTCTTTTGCTTTTCGTTCGTGGGCTTTGGCTTTCCCTGAACATTTTTTCGTAAAAAAAGATCCGCAATTTTTAGCGGACCTGAATAGTAATGTTCAAATCCCCTTATTGTTCGAAAATTTCGCTCAGGCTGGCACCTTCCCATGCAGACCAATCTGCCGGGGGTTGCCGTGGTTTCACAGATCCTATGTATCTCCACCACTCTGAATAAGAGAAAAGCAACTCAATTTTTGATTTTGTTTTTTGTTACTCTGATACACTATCGCAAAATACGCCATTCGTCAAGAGGAAATAAACGGATTTGAGACATTTTCTTACTGTTGTCCCAAACATCCTTTCTTTTTTTCTGATTTTTCGGCTGTATCTTCTGTTATTTGTGAACAGATAAGAAAACTCTCCAAAACAGAGAGTTTTCTTATCTGCTGTATCTTTTCTTCTACTCTTCTGCTTTCATCTCACGGACAATCTTCCGCAGCTTCAGAATCATGGACGGAGCAACAGAAAGCTCATCCACTCCCATTCGTACAAACTGCTCCGTCAATGTCAGGTCTGCACCGAGCTCCCCGCAGATTCCTGCCCATTTTCCGCATTTGTGTGCATTTTCCACCACCATGCGAATCATCCGAAGAACGGCTTCATGGTGTGGATTGTAGAAATCATCCAGCTGTTCATTCTGACGATCAATCGCCAGGGTATACTGCGTCAGGTCATTCGTTCCGATGCTGAAGAAATCCACCATTTCCGCCAGACGGTCGCTGATCATCACGGCAGCCGGTGTCTCGATCATAATGCCCTGCTCCGGAATTTTATACTGCACTTCCTGTTTTTTCAGCTCTTCCTCTACTTCTGCAACAATTGCGTAGATTTTTTCTACCTCTTCTGTTGATGTGATCATCGGATACATGACAGAAAGGTTTCCGTAAACGGCTGCGCGGAACAATGCGCGAAGCTGCGCTTTAAAAATTTCCGGCTGTTTCAGACAAATCCTTATAGCCCTGTAACCAAGCGCCGGATTTTCTTCTTTTCCAAGATTAAAGTATTCTACCTGCTTATCTGCCCCGATATCCAGCGTACGGATAATCACTTTTTTGCCTGCCATGGTCTGCACGGCCTGTTTATATGCCTGAAACTGTTCTTCCTCCGTTGGGAAATCATTTCTTCCAAGATAGAGGAATTCGCTTCGGAAAAGTCCGATTCCACCGGCGTCATTTTCCATCACATAACCAAGGTCACCAACACTGCCGATATTTGCATAGATGTTGATCTTACGGCCATCCGGCGTAATATTTTCTTTTCCTTTTAACTCCTCAAGAAGCTTCTGCTTTTCTGCTTCTTCCTGCATTCTTTTTTCGGTTTCCTTCCGCACATCCTCCTCCGGCTCAAAGATAACCTGACCTGAAAAACCGTCTACAACGGCCGTCATGCCTGTTTTCAGACCGTTTAAATCCATCGGGACGCCGATTAATGCCGGAATATTCATCATTCGCGCAAGAATCGCAGTATGAGAATTGGTAGATCCATGCACAGTCACAAACGCAAGTATTTTTTCTTTGTCCATCTGTACAGTTTCACTCGGACTTAAATCGTCTGCCACTATAACAGATGGTTCCATAGAACTCAGGTCGTTATCTCCCTCGCCGCTTAAATTGCGGACCAGACGTTCGGAAATATCTTTTACATCTGCGGAACGAGCTTTCATATATTCATCAT
>OHJU01001424.1_pt1 | contig 10808 bp, 8 predicted proteins | sample 1568711 | NCBI WGS metagenome assembly OHJU01 (sample SAMEA3879574, study PRJEB24766) | human gut metagenome | biome: human-associated habitat; feature: feces | place: USA | collected 1985/1987 | reverse complement strand
CCGCCGTCGGATCGGCAGCCATAGCGCTTAAAATATCCTCATAGGTCTCCGCACCGGTGATCCGTTTTATATTATCTGCTATTTTGCTGACCTTGTCCAGCAGTTCCTGTGCGATCACCAGGGAATCCTGCAGGCTGACATTACCTTCCTGCAAAGTCTGCTGATACTCTTTCAGAATATCGGAAATTTCATCCATATTCACATCCGTACCGTTCATCATCGCTGCGGCATTCAGGAAAGCCTGCTGCATGGATTTGCCGGTAGCCCGGAAAGAAGGTCTGACATTGTTATTGTAATCACTCATCAGATTATTCAGCTGTTTGTTGCAGATCTGGATCTGTTCCCGGATCTGTGCCCGCAGAGTATTGATATCATGATCCACATCTCCCTTGCTGTCTTGCAGCTGTTTCAGATCCGCTTCGATCGTTTTCAGAGACTGGTTGATCTCCTGAATCTGAGCATCCTGTCCGGTGATCAGGCTTCCCAGCACATCCATATTGGCCTGCATGCCCTGTACCAGTCCGATGGCCGTGCCCAATCCGGTGTCCGTGGTGCTTCCCACATTGTTGCTGCCCATCTGCTCCAGCAATCCATCAGAAAAGACCGACAGATACTGCAACGCTTCCGTGACCATATCCATACTGCTGCTCACCATATCTCCCATAACGTCAACCGCATCGACGCTGGAATTGATCATGGTCTGCATACCGATCATGGTATTTCGTCCATTCTCCAGCATATTATCCATATCCGGGAGCATATTCTGGCTGGTCTCCATGATCATCTCCGCGGAGGTCATAATACTCTGGAAGGACTGTAACATAACCACATAATCCTGCAACTGTGCCTGCATGGTATCCAGAGATTCTTCCACACTGGTCTGCCCGCCGGCATTCACCACCGAAAGGGCATTTCCCGCTTTCATCACCGCTTCTGCCACAGTACTGATAAAGGTGGCATTTACCTGTTCCTGCACAGCATTTTTCGCTTTTCCCGTGATTTTGGGGGCAATACCATTCTTTTTCTCATTTTCATAGTAGTAAATGGTGGGATGATCCACTTCACCGTCGATAAATCCCAGCATTTCCTGAGTAAAAGTCTCCGGAATAATCAATGCCGCATAGTAATCACTGTTCTTCACACCTTCCAGTGCTTCCTCCGTGGTCTCCGGGAACACCCAGCCGATAGTGGTATTGGCTCCCAGAGCCTCCAGCACACTGTCTCCCACGTTCAGAGACAGCCCCATGATCTCCGCCCCGGCATCATCGGAAGCCACGGCTACTTTCAGCTGACTGGTAGCTGCGGGCTCGTAAGGATCCCAGTTGGAGAAAATGTTGAACCAGGCATACAGTGCCGGGAGGATGCTGAGTCCCATGATAATAACGACCGCCACCACATTATTGCTGATCCGGCGGATGTCGGTGGTAAATATTTTCCAGATATTATACATACTATTCACCATCCTCCCAGTCTTCGGTCTCGTCTTCGTTTTCCTCTTCGGTTTCATCTTCCGGATCCTCTTCGGTCCCGGTCTCGGCCGGGGAATTCAGGCCTTCACCAATCAGTTTCCGGGTCTCCCGGATGATCTGCGCCGCCCGGTCAAAGTCTGTCGGAGTCACCGCTTTGAGATCGCCTTCTTCTCCTTTGAGCTCCATGATCTTCTCCTGCAGATTATAATCCATATATTCCACAACGATCAGATAGATTGACAGGGCAAACAGCGACACGATCCACAGGATCAGGAAGATGACCTTGTTGCTGCCAGTCAGGAACAACAGTGCCAGAAAAAACAAGGGGACGATCCAGATACATTTCAGACCGATCTTTATTCTTTTTCTATTCTTCTCATGAAGGGCCTGCTCGTAATCCAGAACCTTCTGAAAAATTTCTTCGTAATTTCTCTCCATGATTTTACCTTTCTGCCTGTTCGGAACTTCATTCACAAACCCACTCCTGCGGAGTTTTCGTTTTCATGGTTCTGAACAGGTGTCACATTAACTCAGTGTCTTCCATACGCTCTTCCACAAAATGGTTCAGTTTTACGAACGGGATCCGGATCACCAGGCCGATCAACAGTCCCTCGATCATAAACAGGCTCAATTTTGCCAGTGCTTCCATATAGGCAGTACCGTACATACCCGCCAGTGCCTCACGCATGGCCCGGATGGCATAGGGGAAGGGAAAGAAAATATAAATCTTCTGGTAGGTGTCCGGTAGCAGTTCGATCGGGAAGGTACCGCTGGAACCAGCGATCTGCAATACCATAACAATAACGCAGACGGCCTTGCCCACATCTCCGAATGCCAGTGTCAGAGAATAAATCAACAGGGAAAATGCCGTAGCCGTAAAGCTTGCCGCCAGGAAAAACAGCCCCGGTTCCACAATGTTTACTTTTAACAGCCACAGATCTCCGGCCACAATGATGGCTGCCTGAATCTGTGCCAATAAGAAGAACAGCAAATATCTGCCGAAATACAATTGATAGCTCTGTACATTTTCAAGCCCTTTCGGAGAGGCTTTTACTTTCACCAGTGCCACCAGGATCGTAGAACCTACCCAGATCGCCAGTGTGGAATAGAACGGTGTCATGGCAGAACCATACGTAGCCACCGGATACATGGCTATGGTCTCCATGGTTACGGGAGATGCAAAATATGCCCCCAGACTATCCGGATCTCCTCCAAGGAAACGCACCAGAATATCCATCATTTCCTCTTCGGATGCACCGTCCAGCTTCTCTGTCAGATCTGTAAGTTTGGCGCTGATATTATCTACCACATCTTTGATCTGTCCCAGACTCTCACTGGTTCCGGACACAGTGTCACCGACACCTTCCATGACAACTCCGACATTTTTCACCGTATTGCTCAGGGTATTTACCAGATTGGTCACCTGATTCAGAGAATCTGACATATTTGTCAGAACCTTCTGCATCTGGGGCACTAGATTATTCTTATAGATTCCCTGCATATTACTTACAGAAGTCTCGCAGCTGTCAATGGCACTCCTTAAATTATTCATGGCATTGTTGACATTGACCTTTGCATTCTCCGCAGCCTTGTCGTCCGTGGATTCCAGAACGCTGCCCACTACGGTATTCATCAGATCCAGTTCCTTCTGCATGGCTTTCAATGCTTCCATAGCCGCATCAGTTGCCGCTGCGTTGATATTGCTGCCGGTGCCACCGTTCGCAGCATTACCGTCAGAGACGCTTTCCAGCTTTTGTTGGATCAGTGCCGCCAGCAGTGTATTTACTTGTCCGTTCAGCGTATTGGTATCTCTTGCCACCCGGTTCAGATCTCTCGTCATCTGGGCGGTATCCTCCGCCAGTTTGCTTTCATCCAGAGCCTTTTTGATACTTTCCAGAGAGTTATTGATATTGCTCATGGAAGTATCGATGTTGTTGCTGAAATTGCCCAGGGTGTCTCTGGTAGAAGACAGTTCCTGACTGCTCTGGTTCAGACTGGCTGTGGTGCTGTCCAGTTTCTTCTGCATTGCGGGAATCTCATAGTTGACATGGGTGATAGCAGACTCCAGCCGCGCATTGCCTGCCTGAAAGGAGTCGATCATGGCACTGTATTCCTTCAGATTGTCATTCAGTTCCTCCAGTTTGGAACAGAATTCCTCTACATAACTGTCCCCCTGTACCTGATCCGACACCGTATTGCCCTCTTCAAATACCGTGGTAGCCGCCACCTTGATAAAGGTCTCATTGATGGTATTCTGCAGAGTTCCTGCCACCGTATCCGTGATTTTGGTGGCAATGGCATTGCTCTTCTGATTCTGATAATAGATCAGCGCCGGATTCTCAAAATCATCCGAAAATACATTGTACATACTATAAGTAAATTTATCGGTAATGACGACGGCTGCATAATATTTTCCGGCTTCCACGCCCTCTTTTGCTTCTTCCTCGGTATCCAGAAAGATCCATTTTACACTGGTGTTGGAATGCAGGCTTTCCAGTACGGATTCTCCCATATTTACCACCGATCCGTCTTTCAGCGTATAGTCCTGATCCAGGGATACTACCGCCACAGGAATTCCTCCGGTATTGGCATAGGGATCCCAGTTGGCAAATATATTAAACCACGCATACAGCGACGGTATCACACACAACCCGATAATAATAACCAGCGCAAAAGGCTGTTTCACCAGTTTTATCAGATCTCCGGTAAAAATCTTCCAAATATTTTTCATATAGCTTCTAACAACTCCCCATCCGTATCCATTTGATTGGTTTTGGTCTTTTCTCCCCGGGCCGCCGCTTCACACAATCCCAGTATCAGGAAGAAAAGCGGCGCATTCAGCACCTGCTGAAAGCTGATCAGGGAATGTATCCCGTAGGTAAGCAGTAACAATACTGCGAGAAAATTCTTCCTGTATGTCTGCAGCGCCGTGATAAAAACAGCTGCATAGGCAGCCACACCCAGCAGTCCCATATTGACCAGTGTGGTGAGCCACTCATTATGTGCATTGGTAAAAACAGAGCCTTCAAAATATCCTTTATCAAAAAGCACCGTGCCTCCCGGCAACAGTTCTCCCAGATACGATGCAAAACAATCCGGGCCTGCTCCCAACAGCTTCTGATGCAGATTTCCTTTCCGGAAACCTATCCATGCCATCTGCCACAATCTTCCCCGGCGATTGCCCCATTCCGCAAAATCGATTACCGACAACCGATGCAGATACCATGCCAGCACTACCGCTATTCCTGCCAGTGCACAACACAATACTCCCTCTTGCAATATTTTTTTCTTATTCTCCGGAATCCTGCGACAGACTCCCCAAAGCAGCAGACACCCTGCTGCAACCGGAATCCATCCCTGCCAGGCTGCCAGTTTTTTGGCGATGCCATCCTGCAGGAGAATGTCAAACGTTCCCAGATATAACATCCATTTACCCCAACGGCACATTCCCAGCGCCACCGCTGCAAGAAAAAGGAAATATACTTCCCAATGTCCGGTTTGCTTCCGGTCGAGCCAAAAGCACAACCCCATGACTGTGCATGCCACGATCACACCGCTGTCACTTCCCTGTAAAAGCAGAAGCATCATGGCCAACATATTACACGTTCCTGCCAGCAGTGTGGGACCTTTTTTCCCCGCTTCCACTGCCCGGTGAAACAGCGTCATGGAAAAGGGAAACATCACACTGTAATACCCGCTGAGCCAGTTGCTGTTCCCCAGCGTGGTCAACATATGGGTAAATTCCCAGTCCCCCACAACGTAACCCTTGAGAAGTCCCAGAGGATCATAGCCCAGCTTCTGCAACAGACCGATCAGGGTGACCGCCACAAAAGCCGCCTCTCCTAACCATATCGCCGTTTTACAACTACCTCCGTACTTCGCCGTCAGTAAAAAACCTCCGATCATCAAACAGATCGTGACAGCTCCCATGTACCATTCCCGCTCTCCGTTCCATGCGATACTGCCATAGGGGCTGCAGATTGCAGAGAGTAACGCACAGATTCCGTACAGGCAGACCGCCGTCGTTACCGCATGTGTTCTGCATTTATCGACCGATTTTTTCACTACTTCAGCCAGAGATCTGGCAAAAATCCGATGTTCCCCTGTCCACCGGCTGCTTACAGCAAAGACACACATTGCCAGCAATGCGATCCCCTGGCAAAGCAGTGAAACATTGCGATACAGGTAATATTTGGTATCACCCAGTTTATAATATCCATTCCAGGGAATATAATAAAGAGGCAGCACTGCCAGAATAACGATCAGATAACTCTGACATACAATTTTCAGAAATTCCTCTTTCCGGTTCTCCATCCTGCAGGCTCCTTCGTGTCACAGACAGCATAACTACTTGAATTGTAAGCGTTTCTGCCCATTCTGTCAAACCGTTCACCCTGCCTTTTGACAAAAAAACCAAACTGTATTCTATATCATTGGCCTTCAAAGATACCTTTAACTTTTTCCCGACAAACCAGTAGCCCCGGCTGGGTGTAAGAATAAGCAGTGCCGCTACGCTCTGCGATAGAGTGCGAGCGTGCCGCGTTTCTTACCCCAGCCGAGGCTACGGGGAATTTTATTTATTAACTTCTACTTCCAAAACTTTTTCTTCTTGCCGTCCCTGGAGTCATTCTCCTTGGACTCTCCCTCTCCGCTTTCCGTTGCTTTCTTCACAGCATTCAGGGAATCTCCGGTCAGTACATCGAACTGCTTTAGCAGTTCCTTTGCTTCCGGTTTCAACTTGTCGGGAGTCTGAACCACCAGTGTTACATAATGGTCACCGCGGACATCCTTATTTCTCCAGGAAGGAACACCCTTGCCGCGCAGACGGATCTTGGTGTCGGTCTGGGTTCCGGCCTTTACATCATATACCACCTTGCCGTCTACCGTATCGATCAGCACTTCGCCGCCCAATGCCGCTACTGCAAAAGAAATAGGTACGGTAGAGAAAATATCGAAATCCTGTCTCTGGAAGATAGGATGACGACCTACGATCACTTCTACCAGCACATCGCCTCTGGGGCCACCGTTGACACCTGGCTCACCCAGTCCCGGCATACGGGTAGACTGTCCGTTGTCGATACCTGCGGGAATATCCACCGCATAACGTTTCTTCATAGGAATATATCCGGTACCACGGCAATCCGGGCATTTGTCCTTGATCACCTTACCGGTACCCTGACAGTCGGGACAGGTCTGTACATTACGCACAGTACCGAAGAAAGACTGCTGGGTAAATACCACCTGACCCTTACCACCACACTTGGTACAGGTCTCAGGGCTGGTTCCGGGCTTCGCACCGGAGCCGTTACAGGTCTTACAGGTTTCCTTTACCGTAAGATCGATCTCTTTCTTGCAGCCGAAAACTGCCTCTTCAAAAGTGATATGAACACTGGTACGGATGTTGGCACCTTTCATGGGGCCGTTATTTCTGGCACCTCTGCTTCTGCCGCCGCCAAAGATATCTCCGAAAATATCTCCGAAAATGTCTCCAAAATCAGCTCCATTAAATCCGCCGCCAAATCCACCTGCACCTCCGGCACCTCCCTCAAATGCCGCGTGGCCGAACTGATCATACTGACGACGTTTGTCAGCGTCACTCAGAACGGCATAGGCTTCAGAAGCCTCTTTGAACTTTTTCTCAGCTTCTTTATCTCCCGGATTTTTATCAGGATGATATTGTATCGCTTTCTTGCGGTATGCTTTCTTTATAACATCAATAGTGGCTGTCTTGTCCACTTCCAGCACTTCGTAATAGTCTCTTTTTGCCATGTTGTTTTATGATACTATTTTATTGAGCCACTACAACTTTGGCGTGGCGGATTACTTTATCATTCAGCTTATAGCCTGTTTGAACACAGTCCAGAATTTTTCCTTTTTGTTCTTCAGATGGTGCGGGAACCAATGCAATGGCTTCATGGTAATCGGTATCAAAATCTTTGCCGTCAGTTTCTATCTTCTGAAGTCCTTCCTGATTTAATACCTTTAAGAATTTGTTATAAATCAGTTCGATACCTTCGCGCATTGCTTTTACATCGTCCGAGGTCTCTGAAATATTCAAAGCGCGTTCCAAATCATCTAGAATAGGCAGGATGGCAGAGATTGTTTTTTCACCACCGTTTTTAATTAACTCTGCTTTTTCCTTCATGGTACGCTTGCGGTAATTATCGAACTCGGCAGAAAGACGTAAATACTTATCATGTTGTTCTTCTATGGTCTTTTGAGCGTCTGCCAAATCCTTATTTACCTTTTCTTCAGCAGATAGCTCTTCTGCTGCTTCCTTCTGAGTCTCTTCGTCAAGAGCAGCTTCTTCTGTCTTTTCTTGGTTTTTCAAAACTTCCTCATCCTGAGGTTGGTTTTTCTCTGTTGGGTTCATATTCTTATTAAACTTTTTGTTTTTCTTATTCTTACTCATAATCAGTCAGGGTTTTTAGGTTAATTTATTGCTAACAAATTTCGTGCCTAGTTGTTTCCCTGTCTCAAATATTTTGCAAAAGTAGGGAAAATATGTCACACTGGCATACTTTTCTGAATTAAAATGCCTACCTTTGCACTTTCAAAAATCGAAATAATATATAAACTAAGGTATATAAGGATGATTACAGTTTCAAACTTAGCCATTCAATTTGGTAAAAGAGTATTGTATAATGATGTGAATATGAAGTTCACCAATGGCAATATTTATGGAGTAATCGGTGCAAACGGTGCCGGAAAATCTACTTTTCTGAAAGCAATTTCAGGTGAACTGGAACCGACTAAAGGGTCTGTGACACTGGGGCCGGGGGAACGCCTGTCCGTATTGAGTCAGGACCACTTCAAATTTGATGAATATACTGTAATGGACACGGTTATGATGGGGCATACAGTATTATGGGATATTATGAAGCAGCGCGAAGAACTGTATGCCAAGACCGATTTTACGGATGAGGATGGTTTGAAGGTATCTGAGTTGGAAGAGAAATTTGCTGAATTGGATGGCTGGAATGCCGAAAGCGATGCGGCTATGCTGTTGAGCGGACTTGGTATCAAGGAGGACAAGCATTATATGAAGATGGGTGACTTGAGTGGTAAAGAAAAGGTGCGTGTTATGTTGGCACAGGCTCTTTACGGAAATCCGGATAACTTGTTGCTTGATGAGCCGACCAATGATTTGGATATGGACACAGTGACATGGCTGGAAGAATATTTGTCCAACTTTGAGCATACCGTATTGGTGGTGAGTCATGACCGTCACTTCCTTGACTCTGTTTGTACACATACGGTTGATATTGACTTTGGCAAAGTGAATATGTTTGCCGGTAATTATAGTTTCTGGTACGAGTCCAGTCAGTTGGCACTTCGTCAGCAGCAGAACCAAAAGGCAAAAGCCGAAGAGAAGAAAAAGGAATTGGAAGAGTTTATCCGTCGTTTTAGTGCGAATGTGGCAAAGAGTAAACAGACTACCAGTCGCAAGAAGATGTTGGAGAAACTGAATGTAGAAGAAATTAAACCGTCTTCTCGTAAATATCCGGGTATTATCTTTACTCCCGACCGTGAACCGGGAAACCAAATTCTAGAAGTGTCGGGGTTGCGTGCCGAGACAGAAGATGGAGTGGTCTTGTTTAATGACGTGAACTTTAATGTTGAAAAAGGGGATAAGATTGTATTCTTGAGCCGTGACCCTCGTGCCATGACTGCTCTTTTTGAAATCATTAATGGAAACCGTAAGCCGCAAGCCGGTAAATTCGACTGGGGAGTAACAATAACCACTGCTTATTTGCCGTTGGATAATACTGATTTTTTTGAATGCGATTTAAATCTGGTAGACTGGTTAAGTCAGTTTGGTGAAGGAAACGAAGTCTATATGAAAGGTTTCTTAGGGCGTATGTTGTTCTCGGGTGAAGAAGTGCTGAAAAAAGTGAATGTTCTTTCTGGAGGCGAGAAGATGCGTTGTATGATTGCCCGTATGCAGTTGCGTAATGCCAACTGTCTGATTCTTGATACACCTACCAACCACTTGGACTTGGAGTCTATTCAAGCTTTCAATAATAACTTGAAGAGTTATAAAGGAAATATATTGTTCGCTTCTCATGACCATGAATTTATCGAAACGGTTGCCAACCGTATCATTGAATTAACTCCGAACGGTATTATCGACAAGATGATGGAATATGATGAATACATCACTTCGGATCATATTAAGGAAATGCGTGCACGTATGTATGGAGAATAATATGTCTCCGAGATAATTTTTTTCAAGATAGAGGTATAAAGAAGGTGTGTCGTAATGAGCGAGGATGCTGAAAAAGTGATCTTTTTTAGTATTCAATCCTTTTTTGGCACTATAAAATATTTTGTGTAAATGTGAAATACGGGATTCAGCTTGAGTTCCGTATTTTTTATTTTATAGATTTGCAAAATGAAGAAAATTATGAAAGCAAAGAATCAAGCAGTGCCTGATGAGGTATTAAGCAAGGAGTTCCTTAGCCGGTTTAAGACAGAAGCCGATGTAAGCAATTTCCTGAAGCAACTACATGCTCAGGTATTGGAGAAAATGCTTGAAGGTAAAATGGATGCCCATTTAGGCTATGAAAAGAATTCTGTAGCGAGAAATATACAGGTAATTCTTGTAATGGAAGTTATGCGAAGAAAATTCAAACCGAACATGAAGAAGCTGCCATTTCCATTTCCCGTGACCGTAACGGTCAATTGAGTCGATAGCGGTCCCCAAACATGAGAGCCGTGGTCTTCTATTGAAGAAATAAGAGTTTCACCATCAGGCGCAAGATGAATTTCCTATTGTTTATTTTCTGTGTCATATATCAAATCTCCTTTTGCATTTTCACATTCAAAGGAAGGATATGGACAAATTACCATATCTTTGTCGTCATTACTGCACCCATATATGACAATGGACGGACATAACACAAATAAATAATTTAAAAATGTCTTCATGAGAACAGTATTTAAGAAGTTAACAATAGATTCCTTATATTTCATAAATGCAGAAAGATGTCAAATACTACATAATGTCGTGCAGAAAGGATAGCCACGCCATCGGATATCCATATATATGTATAGGCTTACGCGTACGTACGCGTGACCCGATGCGTACGTACGTGTAGCCCAACGCGAATATACGCGTGACCCGATGCGTATATACGCGTTGCCAAAAGGCCTTGAGGTTTTAAGCAAAGCTCGGCATCTTTTTGTGTAAGGGTAGATTGCATCACTCCCCCCTCACCAAGTCAGTTATTCTCGTTCTCCGTTCATCCTTACATTTTAATCAAAACATTTAGATAATCAGATGGTTAAGAATACAAGGGTACCCTTTCATTCTCCTTTCAGCCAGGCTTATCACGT
>OHJU01001421.1_pt1 | contig 10823 bp, 9 predicted proteins | sample 1568711 | NCBI WGS metagenome assembly OHJU01 (sample SAMEA3879574, study PRJEB24766) | human gut metagenome | biome: human-associated habitat; feature: feces | place: USA | collected 1985/1987 | reverse complement strand
TTGTTATTGTAATTAGGGGAACGAAGGCCCCACCAAACCGCCGTGGTAACGGCGGTGTGATTATTTGCAATCTTGGTGTTACCAGCTTTGTAATAATCATACTGAAGCTGGTAATTCTGTTCGTACTGATTGGCATAGCTTCTTGCGCCAAAGACTTCAAACTCGGAAAGATCGAACAGGTAATCGGTGGTGGTTGTAACATTACCGGAACTGTTGCTGGAATTGCCCGTGTTATCGGTGTACTTGGTCACGGGTTGCATCACAGCACGAAGGTCAGACGGAAGCGCCGCCATCAAACTGTTTGCCAAGGGGCTTGTGGGGGTTCCATCATTGCCATAAAGGGTTTTCCGCTTATAGCAAGCGTTCCAACCCCCGCTGTTCGTGTTGCTGGTGTTCCAACTGAAATAACCGGTGCCGGAAATATTAGTGTTGTATTTGCTGTCACACAAGGCAACGGCGGCACTCCCAATTTTTCCAATCTGGAAATGGATCTTATTCCCGCCTTCACGGGCCGAATTGTGATTGAACCCCAAAATGAAAACATTGACCGCCAAATTGGAAAAAGTGGTGTTGCCCACCTTGCCATTGATCTTGATTTCTTTCACATCGCCAACGGCCCAATAGTTGGCCCCCAAACCTGCGGAACTGACTTCCCGGATGGTTGCCCAACTGTTATCATTCAGAATCTTGGTGGGCAAAGTCACTTCAACGGAACAGGTCTTATTGGCCGGGGCCGTGTGGTTGGTGCCAGCGGCCACGCTGACGGTGATTGTGGCGCTTCCTTTGCCCTTGGCGGTAACAGTTACCACCCCACCGGAAACGCTCACAGAAGCCACCGTAGGGGCATTGGAAGTGGCCGTGATTGTGCCGTTACCGGCTCTTGTCACGGTGATGGTGTCCGTTGTCTTTGCGGCGGTCAGTTTGATGGAAGTCTTATTCAAAGACAAACTACCAGCGGCCTTGGCAATGCTCCAAGCAACCGTTTTGGCCCCGGCGCTTCCATCAGCCCACTTGTAGTTCGTTTTCGGCGTGAAGGTGGCATTGTAGGAACCGGCGTTCGTGCCGCTGGTAGTTCCTCCAAGCGTCATTTTCCCGCTGTCATAGTTGTTCCAAGCGGGGCTTTGGGCCGAACCGGTATAAGTAAGGCTGTTGCTCTGCGTGGGGATCGTCATGGTGGCGGCGCTGATCGTCCAAGTCACTTCCTTGGCGGCCTGTGTGCCGTCTGCCCACTTATACTTCCCTTTAGGGGTGAAAGTGGCCGTGTAGGTTCCCGCATTGGTGCCGGTAGTCACGCCGCCCAAGGTCAGCGCATCGGGGTTATAAGCGTTCCAAGAAGGGCTTTGGGCCTGTCCGTTATAGGTCAGGGTGCCATTCTGCGAAGGAAGAACATTGATGGTATAGACGATACCGGACACAGCATCCAAGGCCGCATTTGCGGCATCCTGTGCGTTCTGTGCGGCTTCCACACAGGTTCCGATCTGGTTCAACAGATACGGGTGGGCGGTCTGATCAAGGTTGTGTTCGCTCACCTTGTTTTGGGCCGTACCTTTGGGATCATAGTTCATGTTGGGAAGCTGTTCGGCGGGAACCTTACCATCCACCAGATCAGCCTTCCCGGATTGACCTTTCTGAAGGGCTTCAACGGCATCCGCATTGGCCTTCATTTGGGTATCAATCTTATCCATGTTTTCATTCTGAACCCCTACATCATAAAATTCAGATTCAAGGGGTTTAGTCAGCTTGTAATTGGTTGTTTTATTCGCCATTCTTCAAAACCTCGTTTCTCAACTGATTATGGGTATAGGCGGCAAGCTGGGCATGGGTGAACCGCCCAAGTTCCGCATGGGTGTTATAAAGCTGAAGCAAGGTCACAACCATGTTTTGGGGAACAACCCGGTTCAGCAAAGATTCAACATCATTGAAGTTGTTCTTTGCGGTCAACCCGATTTTCACAAGAAGCTGATAGGTGCCTTCTTCCACATCAGCGGAATAGTTACCCTTCCCGCATAGTGTTTCAAGGATGTTCCGAAGCTGGGGCAAGGTGTACGGAAGTTCTTCATTGATCCGGGTCAGAATACGGAACCGGCGATCTTCAAGACTGTCCGTGCCTTTGGGGGTGATCCCCAAAATCTTTTCCCACCGGGAAAGGCCCATGTTTCCAGCGGTGGGAATGAACTGATTATCAAGAAGATCATCCGTGGTATTCCACGCCTTTTCAATTTCCGGCTGTTCGCTCCTCATGATCCCCTGAAACTCCGCATAATCACGAATGACATAGGGAAGATAATCAATCAGTTTGCGTTCCATGCTCCCGGCCCCCTTATCCGTTGATCACGATGGTTCCCGGCTCAATGGTTCCCAAAACCGGGATGTGGTCAAGGGTCAGGGTACAGTTCGCCGCTTCACCGTTGATCTTGGTGTTGGCAATATCCAGAATACCGGTGATTCCCAACAGGCGGCTTTCCACCTGACTGATACGAACCACAAGGGCTTCATTCTGGTCTGCCCAACTTTGGGCCAGTTCCAAGAAGTAACCGTTGATTGCTTCCGTGACATAGGCGGAAACATCATCCCAACTCCATTCCCGCTGATAGTACAAATCGAAGGAAAGGTTGATGGTATCTTCACCCACGCCTTCAACCCTCACCACATGGCCGATAGGGGCAATGCCCACGCCTTCACCGGCGTTCTGAAGGGGGTCAACTGCGGTCTGCACCTGATCCACAAGGGTTTCCGAAGGCTTCTTGAAGGAACTGTTGATGATCACCAGCTTCACGGTTCCGCCCACGGTCAGCTTGCTATTGGCTCCCGCCGCATACACGGCATTCAACCACGCCTTGATTTCCTCGGACACACCGGAAAGGCCGCTGATCCAAGTGTCGGTTCCCGTGGGCGGGATCAGCTTGGCCGGGTTCAAATCGCTGTTCCAAACCCGATATACCTTCACACCGCCCACGCCGGGAATGGCGTTCACCTTTTCCAGATAATCCGCACGGTTGCCGCCGAAGGCTTGGGCGTTCAGGCTATCCATGTAACGCTGTCTGAAAACCTCGGTATCTTCTTCATCCTCACCGGGGATCACCACGGCGGAAATGGAACAGGTTTCAAGGCCGTCCACATACTCAATGGGAATCACCGTTCCGGTGTAGTCATTACCGGCTTCACCAGCGGTTTCACAGGTGATTTCATACTTACCACTTCCACGGTCAGCCGAAACATAATAGTTCAGTTCTCCGATGGAAAAGCGGGTGTTCATGGGAAGGTGCAAGGTGGTTGGTGTAATGCTCAACTGCAACACGGCGGGGCTTGCCGGTTGCGGTTTCAGGCCCCTTTCTGCCGCCCTCAAAATGAGATAAGGGCGGGTTGCGGTGTCCGCAAAGGTTTCATTCAGCACCGTATCAAGGGCAATATAAAGGTTCTGCAATTCCACGGCGGCGGGGGCATCACCGCACCAAACCAACGAACCTTCACGGGTATCCAAATTGCCATTGATGGAAAGCGCCTTCTGAAGCATCCGGGAAAGGATTGCTTCATAGGTCTGTGCTTCATACATCAGATTTCAACCCCCAATTCTGCATTGATTTCGCCAAAAATGCTGACCACCGTGAAGGTAGTCAGCACTTTCTTTTTGTTCACCGTAAATTCAAAGTTCTGAACCGCCGTGATCCTATCATCCTGAAGCAAGGCTTCACGAATCCGGCGTTCAATTTCGGGAATACAGTATTCCACATCTTTCCCGATCAGATTATGAAGTTCAACCCCATAATCCCAAGAATGGATCAACCATTCATAGCGTTCTGTGTTCAGGATCAGAAAAACCGCCTGTTCCACAGCTTGGATTTCATCAATGGTGCCGATGATGGTCAGGTTGTTGTGGTTCATCCTGAAAGTACGGCTTGGAAGGGTTTCAATGGTGAAATCCTGTTTAATATCATCCTGCACTTGCGGAATCATCATCAAGCCCCCTTTACTCGGTCAATAACCACGAATTTCTTTCCTTGCTGAACCCGGATCAGAAGCACCTTTTCACCGGCCTTCAAAGTATTGTGAACCTTGAAGGTTTTCTTGCCAACATAGGCGTGTTTGTGGGCTTCATAAGCCGCCGCACCGGAACCACCGCCTTTGTCCTCGGTGCTGTGGTTCACCGTCATATCAACTTCAAAATCAGTCACATTCCGGGTCAGGATCAGCATTTTGGAAGTGTAGATGGATTTCTGATCCACCTGAATTTTCAAGGGTGAAGCGGAAAGGACAGTTCCAAACAGGATGTTCACCGGTTTCCCGGCTTCCACAGCTTCCACCGCCGCCCGTTTTACCACTTCAACAGGATTAGGCAATAAATTCACCCCCGATCAGGTCAAGTTCCATCATGTGTTCATCACCCCTGAAGGTATGGGTGACTTTGTTCACCACCATGTAATTGTTGGTGACAATATCGCCAAGGTTCAGAGCCACCACCACGGCGCTTCCAGCACGAACCCGCACATCACCGAAAGCGTTCTGAATGGTCAGCTTGCGGGTTTTCTGATCGTACAGCTTCAACAGGGCATCCGCCTTGGCGGAAGCGCCCGTTTTGGTCTGAACTTCTTCAAAATACTGAAGAACGCCCCATTGGTTGATTTTTTCACCGTCTTGGGCCACATACAATTCCCGCTTGCCGGTTTCTTCATTGTTATAGGCCAGCTTGATTTTATTATAGGTCTGATCATCAATGCTGGATTCATAACTGAAATTTTCACCGGTTTCTTCATCAATCAGAAGATCAAGTTTCATGGAATTGATGTTTTTCAAGGTCAGCTTTCCAACATCATCATAAAGAACAAACAGTTGTTTGGTATTCATCAGGGTTTCATCCAAAGCATTCTGAATCATATCAAACAGGGTTTGGTTTTCCTCCACGATGGTTTCAATGGTGTACCCGGTATCTTCCACATCACCAAGGTTCAACTGGAAATCAGTTGCCAACCGTTTCAGAAGATCGGAAGCCTTCAGCCCTTCTTCTGTCAAAGTGTCCTTGTTCTTCAGGTATCGCAACTGATCAAAAGCCACAACATCAATGGTGGGGCCTTTGTCCCGCTTCTTCTTGAACACAAACCCATAAAACATGGGGGTTCCGTCAACCGTCAGCTTCACCGGATCACCTTCTTGGAAGTTTAGTCCGGCGCACTTGACAACGGTAAATTCCAGCTTTCCGGGGGTTCCTTTGCGCTCCAAGGTCAGCTTGGCCCCTTCTTCAACAACCGGATATTGAATTGTACTGCCGTGTTGAATGAACAGTTCAACGGCCAAACAGAATCACCCCTTTCAGGAAGGCAAAGTAAGAACCTGATTAGGATAAATCAAATTAGGGTTCTTGATTTTATCCTTGTTCAGATTATAAATTTCAGTGTACCGGGAACCGTCCCCAAGATATTTCTTGGCAATATTCCAAAGACAATCCCCTGATTTCACGGTATAGGTGGTAGTTTTGGGAGCGGTGGCGGTAGGCCGGGGGGCTTCTTGAACCGTTGCCTTGGGCGGCTCTGCGGGGGTAGCCGGTTGTTTGATGGTTACGGTCTTGGTTCCATAGGCTTTGTATTGCTTCAGGTTCACTTTCACCTTCACATCAAACCCGGCCCCGGCATCATCAGTGATTTCATAGTTTTCCATTCCAACTGTCAGGTTGGTATAGAAGAACATCCCGCCATTGGGCCTTTGCCGGTTCAAAATCCATTGGAAAGGCTCTTTGCTGGTTTTCAACCGCTCAAACAAAGAAAGGTAATAGCTTGCGGATTGCGCCCCGCCATTGGTAAAAGGATAGGAAACTTGGGGAAGCAACAGTTCAAAAGACACATCAGACAGGCCAGCGGCTTTCAAAATGTTGATTTCTTCCCCATTGATCAGGGTCATGGTTTTGTTTTGGTTATTGATCTTCACAGTTACTTTGGAAGGGGTGATGGGCATAAGCACACCACCCAAATACATTTTGTATGCCATTACTCATGCACCCCTTCTTCAGAAACATCCAGCTTTTCAGCAAAATCATTAGCCCAAGCATCCATGATCCCGTCAAGATCGGTGTCATTGGAAATGTGGTTTTCATTGTGCTGTTCAACATGAATTTCAGCCGTGGTGAACCTGTTGATTGCTTCACGCTCGGCAATATCCCGCAAATAGGCCAAATCTTCTTCCGCAATGTCAAGGGCATCACTCATAGCGGCGGTGTTCCCCGCCGTGTCCCCGGTGTTGCCATAGATACCATCAAGGGTGTTGCCAAGATTGAAGGCATCCAGCCCATCAGCGGCCCCCAAGCTGTCCATTGCGGAAAAGTCGAACAAGCCGCCCACGGTATCTTCCACACCTTGGCCGAACTCATAGCCCATATCAAAAGCGGCCCCATATTCAAACCGGCCCAACTTCATATCATCGGCATTCAGCTTTTCCATGACTTCTTCACCCTTGCCGAAGGTGGAATCCACCCAACCGCCCAAGCTGTCACGCCAGCCTTGGACGGAACCGGCAAGATTAGAACCGAAGATGGTATCAATGGCCGAAGCCAACGCTTGAAGCACGGAAAGAACGGTGTCCGCCAAATCGAAGAACAGGCGGCAAACGGCCCCAACCGGATCATTGAAAACATTCCCGATGAAGTTTGCAACGGTTCCCACAAGGTTATAGATCATCACAAATACATCCACAACCAAGTTCCACAAGGCAATGAAGATGTTTCCGATGAACGCCAACGCCGCCATGAATGCGCCGCAAATCAGGCCGGTTGCAGAAACACTTGTACCAGCAAACTTATTGACCGCCGCCACAGCCGCATAGATAGCCGCAATGACGGCGATAATCAGAAGGATAATCCATGTAAGGGGGCAAGCCAAAAGCGCCGCATTTAGGCCCTGTTGGGCCACCGTAGCGGTGAAAGTGGCTCCCGCTTCCATAGCGGTTGCCGCCGCATGAACGGCCTTGGCCGTTGCCTGAATACCCATAATAGCGTTTGTTACCAGCGCCACGCCGTTATAAATCAGCATAGCGGCCACAATGCCCATGATGATAGGCTGAATCCAACTCCAATTATCAACAATCACCGAAGCAACGGAAATCAGAATATCCAACAACGAAGAAGCTACATTTGCAACCCCCGCAAGCCCATTGATCAGGGCCGTGGTGACTTGCTGAAACTTGGTGCTGTTGGCAATCTGGTTGATTTTAGTCAGAATCGGGGCAAACATGGAAAGGGCCTGATTCTTCATCCCGGCCCAAATCTGCGCCCAAGTCTTGGGCATGGAATCGAACTTTGCGTTGGTTTCGTCCGCCATAGCAAACATGGCGTTTTTCACCACTTCAGCCGTTACCTTGCCTTCCTGTGCAACCGTCTTGATGGAACCTTCCGCAATCCCCATATACTTTTCAATGGCTCTTGCGATACCCGGCGCACCGTCCAGAATGGAGTTCAATTCTTCACCACGAAGCGCACCCGCCGCCATTGCCTGTGTAAGCTGGATCATAGCGTTGCTTTGCTCTTGGGCCGTAGCGCCGCCAATGACAAACTGCTTGTTCACCTGCTCCATGAAAGCAATGACCTGATCCATGTCACCGTTGAAGGCGTTACCGGCGTTCAAGCCAAGTTTCGCAACGGCGGAAGCGGTGTCAAAGTAAGCGGATCGGGAACGCTGGGCGGAAGCCATGATCTTCTGTTCCAGCACATCCACGGAACCGCCATCATCCACCAGCAGATTCAACCGGGCCTTGGTGCTTGCCAATTCATCCGAAATGTTCAGCACCTTATTGATCCCGGTGATACCACCAACGGCAACGGCAATCTTCTTGATAGTGGACAGAAGCCCATTGGCGGAATTGTTACCCCCACGGATGGAATTGTTGAACTTCTGTTGTTCGTTGTTGGCGTTCCTGATATTTTCTTCAATGGCATCAAAGGCGGTTCCCGCTTTCGCCCATTCTTCACGGGCTTCCCGGATTGCCGCCGTGTCAACGGCTCTACCGGAAGCCTGTTGCATAGATTCAAAGGTGTTCAGCACAACACCCATAGCCTTGTGCATACTCTGAAGGGGGCTGGTAACACCATCATAAAGGGCAATAGCGGTTCGGATAGTTCCCACAGGGATCACCACCTTTCTTGGAGAATAGCCGGGGCCTTAATGGTGTCGGCCCCGGCGTTGTTTGCGTTCAATTTCCTTCTGCTTCTTCTTTTCGGCTTCCACCCGAACATCAATGGCCGCAATGATGAAGGCCCGTTCACGCCGGGGCAAAGCATAGAAGGCGGAAGGTATCAAATGAAGTTCGTGAAGGCAATAGTAAGCAATGTTCGCTTCACCATCACCTTCACAGATCAGTTTTTTGCTTCATCAACCTCATCCTGCATGGTGGTATCAAAACCACACACTTCCTGAATTTTGGTCAGGTATTCGGCATATTCGCCGGGGGTCAGCATGGTTTTCAGAAGGGCATCAGCGCCCATGACCTTGTAGCTGTCCTGAAGTTCCTTGTCATTCAGGTTGGGGAACACGGTACAGGCCACCGCCAGCTTGCCAAGGTACATATCATAGTCGGTTTCCTTCTGGTACTGATTTTTCTTGCCGGGAACGGGAACCCGCTTGGCACAGGATTTCCGAAGGGCTTCATCCTCGGTGCCGGTGATGGTCTTGATCTCCCAAGGAATGGGGTTGCCATCCTCACCCAAGAAGCGTTTGGAAGCAACAAACTTGATGTTCTCAACGGGAACGGCGTTTTCAGCCAAAAAAGCGGACAGGCTCATTGTTTTTTCCTCCTATATTTTGATACGAAAAAAGGCCCCGGCCCCTACCAAAGTAAGGCCGGGGCGCTCTGCTTACTGCATACCGGCCAAAAGGCTGAAGGTTTCGGGCATCTCGAAATCTTCAAAGGTGAAGTCCATATCTTCATCCAAGTATTCCGCATCAGCATCAAACTTGGCAAGCAAGCCGCCATCCATATTGCAATCCTTCAGGATCACGGTCTGACGGCCCACGGAAGAAGTGGGATCTTCATTTGTCACCTGAATGTCAAAATAGACATCCTCGCCGGTGTCCTTATAACGCTTCATCAGCTCACGGAAGATGGAAGTGTTATAGTGGAAGGTGGCGGAACCCGTACCCTTCCAGCCGGTGGCCTTATTGCCCTTGCCGGTCTTGCCCAAAATAGGAACTTCCGTTTTGTTCTTCTCAAAGTTGGCTTCAAGGTTGATAGCCTGCATGAAGTTGTAACGGTTATCCCCGATGGTCACGAAACATTCAGCCAAGGAAGCGGAAACAGCATCCTTGGCGTTCATGATGGTTCTATCTGCCATGATGGTTGTACCTCCTTACTGAACATAGACGGTCATATAAAGCTGTTCCATAGCGTTCACGGGGGTCACATAATCAGTAACCACCACGGATTTCTTGGTATCGCCCTTTTCAACCGTCACATTTTCGCCGCTGAAGTTCTCAATGGCCCGAATATCCTGAAGTTCCGTGTGGTGCTTCACAATATCGTTCCAAAGGGAAATCCGGCCAGCGGCATCATTGGGAACCTTGCCAAGATACTTCTTACCGAACAGAACGGCAATATCATTGGCGATCTGATCCAAAACTCGGATCGTCTGGTTGCTGGAAAAGTCGCTGGACTTTTCATCCGTGATGGAAATGAAGCTGTTAATGTCAGTCAGGACACACACCGCTTCATCCACACGATGGAACATGAAGGAACCTTCCTTGATACCGTTTTCAAGCTGGGTCTGCGTGAAATCAGTATCAACATCATATTCACCATCATAGGTCATGTTGGTGGCGCTCTTATTGACCGCCGTTCCGCCGATCACGCCCGTAACCCAAGGGATCAGGGCGGTGGAAGTCTTGTCAGAAGTCAGGCCGTTCTTGACGCTCACAACGCCTTCATAATCGGCCAACTTCTGGAAAAGAACCACCTGAAACTTCTTGCCCACATCATCACGCATACGCTTTGCGAAGGCCGCAAACAGGGCGGTGATGGTGGCCTTGCTCTCGGTACAACCCATAGCATTGAAGGTGTACGCTTCCGCCTGATCAAGATAGGTCTGATAGTCGGAATCGGCCACGGTGCCATTGGTGCCGCCCGTCAGGGGCAAGGAAGCGGTCAGGGAAAGGGTTCCGCTGGACTTCCAATCCAGATAGTCATTGGCCTTCAGGCCGGTGATAGCGGCCACACCTTCCTGAAGATCAACCTGAACGGTTCCCAAGAAGGTTTCCACATCAAACAGGGGCTTCTGTTCGGTGCTGTTCTCATTGGCCGTGATTACAACCCGAAGATCATTGCCACGGGTGCCGGGGTATTTGGCCGTTGCATAGGTGCAAGTGGCCTTGGTGCCAGACGCATTCAGGCGGAAGAAGTGAACCTTCTTGGCGTGAAGGAAAATTTCACGCATGGGCTTCAGTTCATCCGCCGTGTACGCATAGCCGAAAATCTTTTGGGAATTCTTCTGGAAATCCCCAAGTTCAACGGTGATAACCTCACCTTCAGGCCCCCAATTCATTTCAAGGGGGATCGTTGCAATGCCACGATCAGAAAGGGTGGCGCTTGCGCTTGCAACGGAAATGAAGTTGATATATGCACCGGGCAGAATTTTGTTCTGCGTCAAAAAAGTGCCGCCGCCAAGGGCCATATCAATTCACCTTTCCTTTCTTGAAAAAATTCTGAAGCAAGCTGTCCACCTGCTCCATTGTGTATTCCTTGCCATCTTCCAGAAGGACGGATAGAAGATCACGCCGCTTGGCGTATCGCTGGAAGGTCAGGATATTTCTTTTGGTGAAAACCGGGACATTGGAAACAGGCGGGGCCGCTTCCGC
>OHJU01001405.1_pt1 | contig 10891 bp, 9 predicted proteins | sample 1568711 | NCBI WGS metagenome assembly OHJU01 (sample SAMEA3879574, study PRJEB24766) | human gut metagenome | biome: human-associated habitat; feature: feces | place: USA | collected 1985/1987 | reverse complement strand
TGATTCGTGTTGAACGGCAGTATCTTACTGCACAATTGGAAGGCTTGGGAGCAAAAACATTTGGTTCTGAGGCCAATTATATATTTTTTAAATTGGAGAAACCTGAAAATTTGGCAGAACTTTTACGTAAGCATGGCTTTTTGATTAGAGAGTGTAATAATTACCATAATTTGGGGCCAACGTATTATCGGATTGCAGTAAAAACACGATATACAAATCGGGCTTTAATTAAAGCGATAAAGGAAGTTATACGTAATGCGCTCATTATTGGTAATTATTGATGGCTTAGGTGATGATCATATTCCTGCTTTGAATGGATTGACACCTTTCCAATATGCTGAACATAAAAATATCGATACTCTTATTAAGCTGGGAACATACAGTGAAGTAAGCATTTGTGAGAATGATTTCATTCCTGAAAGTTTGAGTTGTATTTTGCGCTTGCTTGGTGTACAGCAGCGGGATTTCCCAACAAATAGAGCGTATTTGGAATTGTTGGCGTATGGTAGGGATATTTCGGAATATGAGATGGTATTACGCTGTAACCTGGTTTCAATAGACAAAGATAATACACTGGTATCTTTTAATGGTCAGGGACTTTCGGCAGAAAGCATGGCAGAAGCAGCTAAAGCATGCGATGAGTTTTGGCAGGGCATAGAATTTATGCATTTGTCTATGTATCGTAATCTGTTGATTTTAGATAAAGACAGAAGGATTTTGGACAATTGTATTATTTCTCCGCCTCACGAGAGTATGGGAAAGAATGTTGACCTGCTTTTAGGAGAATTAAAACAGCAGTCTTTGCTGTTAAAGCATTTTATTGAAGGAACAGCGAAAAGGCTGGAACGTTTTAACCATGATGACATTCGTTATATGCTTTATCCCTGGGGGCCTTCAGAACGTAAAACGTTGCCTGGATTTCAAGCTTTGCATGGGTTGAAAGGTGCAGCAATTTGCGAAGCAGAAATTGTCAGAGGCATTGCAAAAGGATTGCATTTGACGGCTCCTAAAATCGCTGGAGTGACAGCGGATATAGATACTGATATTGCTGCCAAGGCAACAGCGACCTTAAATATGTTGAAAGAACATGATTTTGTCTTAACGCATTTTAACGGTGCAGATGAAGCAGCACACAGATATGATTATCAGAGCAAAGCTGAGTTTATAAGTGCTATTGACGAAGAGTTTTTAGAGAAAATTATAAATAATATACAGGAACCTTTACGCATTGTTATTTGTGGTGATCATGTAACAAGTTCTATTAATGGCAAACATAATAAAAATGCAGTTCCTGTAGTTGCTGCACAAATCAATACTGCTGCTATACCAGTAAAAATAAATAATTATCAGGATATCCTGACATTTTTAATGAGAGCGAGTGATATGCGTGGCTAAAGCTATAATGGTACAAGGAACAATGTCTAATGCCGGTAAAAGTTTGGTGACAGCTGGTTTATGCCGTGTTTTTAATCAAGATGGTTATAAAGTAGCACCTTTTAAATCTCAAAATATGGCATTGAACTCATTTATTACTCGCAATGGTGCAGAAATGGGAAGAGCGCAGGTTGTGCAGGCAGAAGCGGCCAACATTGAACCAAGTGCCTTGATGAACCCTATTTTGCTGAAACCAACCAGTGATTCAGGCTCACAGGTTATTGTTAATGGTGAAGCTATTGGAACTATGACAGCTGCAGAATATTTCAAATTTAAAACAAATTTGATCCCTGATATTATGAAAGCATATGGTCAATTATCCGAAAGTAGTGATGTGATTGTTATCGAAGGTGCTGGGAGCCCAGCCGAAATCAATTTAAAATCACAGGATATAGTTAATATGGGTATGGCAAAGATGGCAAAAGCACCGGTGCTTTTAGTTGCCGATATAGACAGAGGCGGTGTTTTTGCTTCTATTTACGGAACTTTAATGTTGCTTGAGGAAGATGAAAGAGCGATGGTTAAAGGTATCATTGTCAATAAATTTCGCGGTGATGTCGATATACTGCGTCCTGGTTTGAAAATGATAGAAGAGAAAACGGGGGTGCCTGTTGTTGGTGTATTGCCGATGCTGCATGTAGATATTGAAGATGAGGATAGTTTATCAGAACGGTTAACTACACATACAGAAGTACAGGCAGTAGATATTGCTGTTATCCGTATTCCAAGAATGTCTAATTATACTGATTTCAATGTTTTTGAACTTATACCAGGTGTATCGCTGCGTTATGTGCAATCAGTTTCAGAGTTGAAAAATCCGGATATGATTGTTATTCCGGGAGATACTACGGCAGAAGCCATCAGCGGCATTATTGCCGATGAGGCAGCCATCGGTATGGTTAATTGCAAAACAACGGCAGTAAGAGTAATTCCCGCTATCGGCAAAAATATAGGAGATGAACTTGAATTCGGCGGTTTGCTCGGTTCGGGACCCGTTATGAAGGTTAACACAAAGTCACCTGCCAAATTCATCAACAGAGGCGGTAAAATCCCTGCTCCGTTACATAGCCTTAAAAACTGATTACTGTATTAAAAAAGCGCCGCAGAACGAATTCTGCGGCGCTTTTATTGCGTTGCAATATAACAACACTTCTGTTAAAAAATAAGCCCGGTAAAAACCGGGCTTAAAATCATCATTCTTTAATTAAAAAAGATAATTAACGTTATCAAATGTAAGAGGAATATATTCGCCGTTTTCAACTACATAGCAGCCTGAAAGCTTAATCGGAACAGCGTATGTTTTGCCGGAGCAAATGAATACATAGCAATTAGCATTATTAACAACGATTGTTTTATTATTATATGTAATTGAATCGTTGCTGACATCTGATGAATAACCGATGTTCTTCCAATTATCGTGAATAACCTGCTTAAGAAATACCTTAGCTTCTGCGATTGTGTAATCGGGAGTAGTAGTTATTTCATGAGGATTGGAATAAGGCTCATAGTCATAAGAAGCTGCAGCTGTTGTATCTTCTTCTACGGTTGGCAAAGGAACCGGTGAATACATAATCCACATAACAATGAAATAAATTACAAGCCAGATAAGAAGGATTCTGATAATCATTCTCCACACCTTGCGGCTTTTGCTTGTTTGAAGAACAACATCATCTTTTTCAGGAATAGCAAGCGGAACGAAAGGCTTTCCCTTCTTTGCGCACTTAGCTTCCATTTTGGCATTTTTCTTTTCAATTTTCTTTACATAAGACGCATACGCCTTATCATTAGCTTTTGCAAGCTTAATTTCGGATTTGGATTGATATTCGTCAATAGGCGGAATAACTATGGGTGTATAACCCGGCTTGCTTGCTTTTTTGTTATTCTTTTTTGTTGCCTTCTTAACGAATTTATTGTAATCCTTAGAATGCTTTTTTTCTGCCTTAGCGGCCATTTTAGATGCAGCCTTTTCAGCCTTGGCAGACTTCTTTGCTGCCTTAGCTTCTTTTTTTGCTTGTTTTGTTTCTTTACTCAAGGCGGTACCCTCCTAACAAAGTCTAAAGGTAGTATAACATTATTAAAATCAAATTTCAACAAAAAAATTAAAATTCGTATTAAGAAAAATGAACAAATTGTAAAAAGTATAGATAATTTAATAATTTTTCAATTTCAATATATAATAATATGCTTTTCAATAAGATAAAAACAAGAAATTACGATTTAATCTTAATATCAAAACACAATTTTTTTAACTAATATTAAAATGAAATAAAAACTGTGTTCAGATTTTGTTTTTTATATGCAGCTACCATATCAAGACCCGGTGTCAAGTTCTGCTCTGTTGATTGTATTGCTTCAACACAGAATCATCATTGCTGTTGCTTATTATGCCATTTTAAAACATGAAAAATCCCATCACAAAAGTGATGGGATTTAATTGGAGGCACCACCCAGATTTGAACTGGGGCATAAAGCTTTTGCAGAGCTCTGCCTTACCACTTGGCTATGGTGCCGTTTTAAGAGAATGGGCACTAATTTCTTAGTGCCCGATGGAGCGGATTACGAGACTCGAACTCGCTACCTCCACCTTGGCAAGGTGGCGCTCTACCGGATGAGCTAAATCCGCATTTATGGTGCTTCCGGACGGAATCGAACCATCGACACGGGGATTTTCAGTCCCCTGCTCTACCGACTGAGCTACAGAAGCACATAATGGCGACCCGGAACGGACTCGAACCGTCGACCTCCTGCGTGACAGGCAGGCGTTCTAACCAGCTGAACTACCGGGCCAAAAGCAAGCACTTAATGTTTGCAAGTGGTATTATACGAAAAAGTATCGTGCTTGTCAAGTAAAGAGTGTTGAATTTTTGAAAAAATGTGATAAAATAAATGTGTTATGAAAAATTACCACACTCACACAAGTCGTTGCCACCATGCAATAGGCAAAGATGAGGATTATGTTCTTGCAGCCTTAAAAGGGGGTTTTGATGAACTCGGCTTTTCCGATCATGCGCCGATGCTTTTTCCAAAGGGCTGTAATTATTATTCCTCTTTCAGAATGGAGCCTGAATTTGCGGCGGATTATGCGACTTCAATTAAAAACTTAAAAAATAAATATGCAGATAAGATTGATATAAAGCTTGGCTTTGAGCTTGAATATTATCCAATGCTTTTTAATGATGAGTTGGCTTATCTTAAAAGCTTCGGTATTGATTATTTAATCTTGGGGCAGCATTTCAATCTTAATGAATTTGAGCCTGCCGCTCATTACAGCGGTAATGAAACGAAAAGCGTACAGGTTTTGGAATCTTATGTAAAGCAGTGTATAGAAGGGCTTGAAACCGAAAAATTCACATATCTTGCGCATCCGGATTTGATTCATTTTACAGGCAGTGAGGATGTTTATTGCGAAAAAATGTATCACCTTTGCAAAAGGGTTAAGGAGCTTGGTTTTCCTCTTGAATATAATTTCTTGGGCGTTGTCTCTCATCGCCATTATCCAACGGATGTTTTTTGGAAAATAGCAGCCGATGTGGGTAATGATGTAATTATCGGTCTCGATGCACATGATCCCGAATTCTTTGTTATGCATTCAGAAATCGAAAAAGTGAAAAATCATTTGTGCGATTTGGGATTTTCTCCTCTTGAATCCGCTTTTCTTCTTAAACCGTAAACCGATCAGCAGCTTTTCGCTGCTGATTTTTGGTTATTCACCACGATTGTATTGACTCATTATTCCATTTTTTGGAATAATCAGAATTGAGGTGGTTTGTCCGCCGAATACCGAGGTAACCCAAATATGTAAAAATATCAAAGCCGCATACCCAAATGGCATGTTTTGGAAACGGATAAAATCATTGTTTGTGAAACAAGTCAACCGCTTATTTCATTGCCGGATGATTTAAATAACATTGTCTATGAGCCGAAATATGCACAGCAAAATATTCCGGGCGCAGTTTCGGTATGCCGTATGCGAAAAATAACTTTTGATATGCTTAATTAGGCAAGTAAACTGTTGCCGAAAGGATATGCATTTAAAATTTTTGATGCGTGGCGCCCCGTGGCTGTTCAAAAGTATTTGTTCAACAGATATGCCGAAAAGCTGATGTTCGAAAAGGGTATTGATTTTTCATTTAAAGCCAATGCAGAGCTCAACAATAAAGGCGTTAAATCCAATATAATCACTTTGTTTTTCAGAATGCCGCAGATTAAAGCGCACACTTCTTTTTTGGCTTCTATTTCTCAGCCTGTTTACAGCCCCACAATCAGATTTAATTATCCTGCTGAAAAATATGATGTTAAAATGTATCCTTTCTTCAATAATTCCGTTGAAGCAAGCGTTGAGCAGGCAGAACTCGGAGTCGGAAATTGCTGGGTGCATCCGATGAGCGGCGTTGTGTTTATGATAAACGGGAAATAACGATAAAAGCATTTTCGCAAATCATTTTAATATAATTCAAAGTGATAGATTTTTTTATAAAATGAAAAATAAAAACCGAGCATCCTTAAATGCTCGGTTTTTTTATATGTGTGAGTTTATTAAACAAGGCCCTGAGAAAGCATTGCATCTGCAACTTTTATGAAGCCTGCAATGTTTGCGCCTGCAACAAGATTCCCCTCAACGCCGTATTCCTTTGCAGCTTCGCAGCTCTTGTTGTAAATGTTTTCCATGATGCTTCTGAGCTCTCTGTCAACATCTTCAAAGCTCCAAGGATGGCGAGAACTGTTTTGGCACATTTCAAGCGCAGATGTTGCAACACCGCCTGCGTTTGTTGCTTTTGCAGGTCCGAAAAGAACGCCTTTCTTTTGGAATTCCGCAATTGCTTCCGGAGTGGAAGGCATGTTGGCACCTTCGCAAACAGCATAAACACCGTTTTTGATAAGCTTCTTCGCAGCTTCACCGTCAAGCTCGTTTTGGGTTGCACAGGGAAGTGCAATGTCGCATTTAACTCCCCAAACTCCGCTGCAGCCCTCATGGTAAACAGCTTCCGGATGGTGCTTAACATATTCTTTGATTCTTTTTCTTTTAACTTCTTTAAGCTCTTTAACAAGCGCAAGGTCAATGCCTCGTTTGTCAACGATATAGCCGTTTGAATCACTCATTGTTATAACCTTTGCGCCAAGCTGAGTTGCTTTTTCGCAAGCGTAAATAGCAACATTGCCCGAGCCGGAAATAACAACTGTTTTGCCTTTGAAAGAGGTGTGGTGGTGCTTAAGCATAACATCGGTGTAATAGCAAAGGCCATAGCCGGTTGCTTCGGTGCGCACAAGTGAGCCGCCGTAATTAAGACCTTTACCGGTAAGCACGCCGTTGTTTTGGTTAACTATTCTCTTGTATTGGCCGAAAAGGTAGCCGATTTCTCTGGCACCTACTCCGATATCGCCGGCCGGAACATCTGTGTCTGCGCCGATATGTCTGTAAAGCTCTGTCATAAAGCTTTGGCAAAAACGCATAACCTCATTGTCGCTCTTGCCCTTGGGGTCAAAGTCTGAGCCGCCCTTAGCACCGCCAATCGGCAGGCCGGTAAGGCTGTTTTTGAAAATCTGCTCAAAGCCGAGGAATTTAATTATTCCTTCGTAAACCGAGGGGTGAAAACGCAAGCCGCCTTTGTAAGGGCCGATTGCACTGTTAAACTGAATTCTGTAGCCTCTGTTAACCTGAATGTTTCCGTTGTCATCCATCCAGGGAACTCTGAATTTGATAATTCTTTCAGGCTCAACAATCATGTCAAACACACCTTTTTCGATGTATTCGGGATGCCTGTCTGCAACGTTATCAAGTGTTTCAAGCATTTCTTCAACCGCCTGATGAAATTCGGGTTCGTTGGGATTTCTTTTTATAACCCTTTCCATAAGGCCCGCAAGGTATTTGTTTTTTATGCTCATTTTTTAATGTCCTCTCCTTTTGTTTGGAATGCAATTTTCATGCAATACTATTTTATCATCATTGTTTTTTGTTTACAATTAACAACTTTAGAAAAAATAGTTATGCATTGTGCTAAAATATTATACAAATTTCCTAATATTTCGCTTTGATTTTGTGAGTGGCAATTCACTGCTTTTACACGTTAAAAACATTGTAACAATTTTAATTTCTGTTGTTGAAAAACAAAATGTTTTGTAATATAATGAAAACATAATTATTTTTAGAAAGAGGTCGGTTTTATGAAACTCACCAAGGGTGCTTCCGCAGCCACGCAAAAATATATGGTTGACGGAATTCGCTATGTTTGCGAAAACTTCAAAGAAAGATCCCCGGGCTCCCACAGCGAAAGAAAAGCTCAAAAATATTTAAAGGGCGAGCTTGAGCAGTGGGCAGACAAGGTTGAAATGGAGGATTTTTCCGTTCATCCCGCAGCATTTATGGGTTGGATTCCCGCAGCCGGATGCATCGGAATTATTTCCGTTATCTTTTTCTGGCTCACCTATAAGGGTGTTGTTTCAGGTCCCGGCTTGGCAATTGTGGCAACTGTTTTTGTGCTTCTTGCGCTTGCTTGCCTTGTGATTGAATTTCTTATGTATCGTGAGTTTGTTGATTTCCTGTTTCCTCGTAAGGTGTCAAGAAATGTTATGGCTCGCCGTGCCCCAAGCGGAGAAGTGAAAAGAAGAATTATCTTCGGCGGCCACACAGATGCTGCAAATGAATGGACTTATTCACTTCACGGCGGTCTTAAGAGTCTTGCAACTGTTATGTCGGGCTCTATTTGCGGTTTAATCGCAGTTGCGATATTTGATGTTATTTGGGTTATTCATGCTTGCGTAAGCGGTGTGTATATCAGCAAATTCTGGCTCGTTTGCGGAATTATTCAGCTTATCCTTATTCCGTTTTTCTTTGCTATTTGCTTCTTTATTAACTGGAAAGTTATTGTAGACGGTGCAAATGATAACCTCACTGCGGATTTCATCGCTATGGGTGTATTAAAAGAAATGGCAGATAATGATTTCAGATTTGAAAACACAGAGGTTTGTGCTCTTCTTGCAGGCTCAGAGGAGGCAGGCTTAAGAGGTTCTGTTGCTTATGCAAAAAGGCATAAAGAGGATCTTTCGGATGTTGAAACAATTTTCATAGCAATGGATACAATGCGTGAAATTGAGCAGCTTCAGATCTATACAAACGGTTGCACGGGCACTCAGAAAAATTCAAATGCAGTTTCTGAAATTATTTATGAAGCCGGCGTAAATTGCGGTGTTGAAATGCCCGAAACGGAGCTTTATCCCGGCGCAATTGATGCCGAGGGCTTCAGCAGATACGGCCTTATGGCTTCCGGTTTTTGCGGCGTTAACCACGATCCGAAAACCTATTATCACACTCGCCTTGACACACCTGATAATATGAACGAGGAATGTATCAACCTTTCACTTGATATTTGCCTTGAGGCTGCAAAGCTTTATGATGAAAAGGGCGGCTTGGATGCTTTCAGAGAAGCAGGTAAAAAACGCTTTAAGAGAGGCCATAATAAATAATTTGCATCATTGTATTGCTGCATACTCGTTTAAACTCATTTTATAGTTAAATTACAGCGGCGGAGATCGGCACTTGTTTTTCTTTACGAATTGTGCTCATTTTCCGTCGCTTTTGCATTTTTCAGCGGCGTTGAATTCCATAGGTACCTGTCGTAATGTCTATGAAAAGCGGAATATTCGGCGGAATAAAGGTAAACAGCGTAAAAAGCAACGAGATTGATGTGATTGCCAAAACGGAAAATGTTTCGCAAAATCTGTTTTTTCTCTGTGAATTTTCAGTTGCTTTTTTGCTTGCCGTAAAAGTTACAGCCACTCCTAATATAAAAGAAAAAATATCTGCCGCAAGATTGCTTTTTCCGCTTGCTCCGGTGTAAATATAGTAAACGGAAAGCGTTGCAATCATTCCGCACAGCACACCGTTAAGAACCGAAAATGCAGAAAAGGAGCTTTCTCTGAAAAAATAATATTCGAACAGCGTCCATAAGATAAAAGGGTAGAATATCATTTTTAAATGCTCCCATACGCTTTCGTTTACGGGGCAAAAAATGCCCGCAATTACCATGCCGCCGCTCCATTTGTAAAGAAAATGCATAAGCGTTCCCAAGGCGCAGCAAAATATAAAACCCTGCACATTGTGTTTCAAAATCTTCGTTGCCAAACTAAAGCCTTCTTATTTGAAATTTATCAGTCGCCGCTTCGGCTAATGATATTGTATGCAGTTTTTTATTTGATTATATAAAATTTATATTGACTTTTCGGTTCGGTTTTGGTATAGTAGTTAAGCACCTAATCGGTGTATCAAAACTTGACAGTGTGTGTTTAAGTTAGCGGTTTTGCAGATGTACTCAAGCTGGTGACGAGGCGCCCCTGCTAAGGGCGTAGGGTGGGTAACCGCCGCGAGAGTTCGAATCTCTCCATCTGCGCCAAAAAGCAAGCAGTTTTTCTGCTTGCTTTTTTTATTAGGGGTGCGGTTTTGCCGCACATAATGCTGCTGTTTTAATTGCAAAACGGTAAATAACTTTGAGAAAGGCAGAAAAAATAATGATCATTTATTTTACGGGCACGGGAAACAGCCGTTATGTGGCTGAATCGGTCGGCAATGAAATCGGTGAAGAGGTTGTTAATGCTTTTAATTTTATAAGGCATGATCAAGCGGCAAGTTTCAGTTCAGAAAGGCCTTATGTTTTTGTTTGCCCAACATATGCTTGGAGAATACCGCGCCTTTTTCAAAGCTTTATAGAAAAATCAAGCTTTTCAGGTAATAATAAGGCATATTTCGTTATGGATTGCGGCGGTGAAATCGGAAATGCTTCGCCTTATATCAAAAAACTCTGTGATTTGAAAAAATTTGAATATATGGGCGTTTTTGAAATCGTTATGCCGGAAAATTATATTGCTCTTTTTGCGGTTCCGGAAAGAAAAGAGGCATTAAGTATCATTTCTGCAGCAGCTTCCCGTATCAAGGAATGTGCCAAGTTTGTTTCTAATGATGAAAAATTTCCCGTTCATAAGGCGGGATTAACAGATCGTCTTAAAAGCGGAATTGTTAACAAGGCTTTTTATAAATTTGTTATTTCCGATAAAAAATTTGTTGTCGGCGATAAATGCGTTTCGTGTGGTAAATGCGTATCGGTGTGTCCTTTAAATAATGTAAGGCTTGTTTCGGGCAAGCCCGAATGGCTTGGAAATTGCACTCATTGTATGGCTTGCATTTGCTCTTGCCCAACCCGTGCAATTGAATACGGTAAAAGCTCGCTCGGAAGACCTCAGTATTATAACAATGAAAAAGCATTGTGATTGTTTTTGTATAAATAGTTAAAAAAGCTCGGCTTGTGCGGTGTAACCGCTCGGCCGAGCTTTCTGCTTGTTGATTGTATTGAATTGTTTAATTCATTATCTGCGTATAAATCGTAAAATGAAAATTGCAAACCTCAGGTGAATTTTTGCTGTGAAAACGAAATTGTCGAGTGAGATGTAAATAAAAAACTGCGGTAGG